>Ga0209816_1001815_pt1 | contig 15652 bp, 19 predicted proteins | sample CoawatmetaG01DNA_FD_187509 | JGI IMG/M metagenome (GOLD analysis project Ga0209816, IMG submission 187509) | Marine microbial communities from the West Antarctic Peninsula - Coastal water metaG017-DNA (SPAdes) (version 2) | ecosystem: Environmental > Aquatic > Marine > Coastal ... | reverse complement strand
CCCCTACAGACACGACTCCAATAGGGTTTCTCTAAAAGTTCGTAACTAGTTCGTAACTAGGATATTCAATTCCCGTAACGCTAAACTCAAATACGCATCATTTATCACTAACACGCAAAGTGAAGAATCGAAGTATTATAAATATTACAATAATATAAGAAATAAGAAATACCGTTTTATGCAGTAGGCCTCTGTTAACAAAGTCTGCGGTACTGGAACACTACAACTCATGTTAGATGACGACAATACGAGTCACCGAAACTAATGACAAAAAGTTAGTGGGATATTAATGATAAGAAATGAAATCGAGTGAGCAATGTTCAACCTAACAACTCACAATGAACACTTATGCTATTCATCTGGTGTAAGTGAAATGCGTTTTTAGATGCCACAAGTATCTAAAGGGAACTGATATAGACATTACCGCAGAACCGATGTGTCGTTGTAGAATCAGACTACAGAAGTCAGAGATGAATATGTACCGTAACTGAAGTTTCAGACTACAGACCTCTTCTTACGCAAGAGGTGTGTGTCCGTTCAAAAGTTTCAGTTATCAATACATTAAAACAAAATAGGAATACTGAATGAACGGAGTGAATGAAGAAATCACGAAGTGATTTGAACATTGAGTTTGAATGTTATCTTGCTTTTAATAAGCAATATAACAACTTATAAATATAAGTAACCAACTACCAACAATGAGAACTAATAATGCCACTATTACCAAATAAAGAACCAAGAATCACCAGAAGTTATAGAGTTAAACCCGATTTAGATAGAAGATTTACTCAAGCGACAGAGAAGTATGGAATGGTCAAATCAAGAATCGTAGAACAGGCAGTCCAACGATATTTAGATACACACGAATAATACTGATTCAAACAAACTGTCTTGTGATTGAAATACAACTGCCTACCGAGATATCAATCTAACACTTCAATCACAGACACCTTTTTATTATGAATACTCTCACTAAAGACGAAGTTAGTAATATGAAACTGATGATGGATGTTTACATTCAATCTATTCATCACGATTTAGACAATGCCGAAATGGATGGTCAAACTCTAATGAAAGTTTTAGAGATGACTACTAATCTAACAATGTTAAACGCAATGACTTTAGCAGAGATGAAGGAGAAACAAAATAATGAATAACAAGAACATAACAAAGTTAAATCAACTATTGAAAGATGCTGAAAGGGAATCTAGTTCCACTAAGAGGCAAGACCTCATACTTAAAATGATACGACTACTAGTAGAGATACAATAATGATAAATCAACTAAATGAAATAGAAAGTTCTAAGGCATTAGACGCATTAGAGCAACATATTCTCGCACAAATGAACAGAATGGACATTCCAAGTAAGACAAATGAGAGATTAGAACAACTCAAAGAAAATCAAATGTTGATGTTTTCTACCCTGATAAATGAGATGAGGTTCACCCGTGATTTTGTTAAACGAATGGGTGATACACTTAATGAATAACACTCGTCAATGTATTAAGGAACTCAGAGAGAGTATTAAGTCTTTATAGATAAGAAAGTATTAAACATATATAACAAAATCGTCCTACGACAATCCTCGTGATGATGATTTAACTACTCAATATGCTTTTCATCATTCTCGACCTTTCGTACATCTTTCATTAGTCTAGTTTGAATCCTTTTCTTTTTGCCTTTAGTAGTCTTTTTCAATATCTTGTCGACAATCTCTTTCTTTCTCATTGCCATTCTTGATTCAATATGTCTGTTCAAACTTTTGTTATTCATATCTTATCTCCTATTCATTATTGGATGCTTTCTTGCTTTCTAAAAGCAAAATAACAATCAATCATAAGTCTTAGTCGGATGCTTTAAGAAGTATCCATCACATACAGATAATAGAATCTGAAACGCACCCCAACTCTTATTTGTTCCAGTCAGTAAATCAAACATAGTAATGGCATAGTTCGGTTCAATCATTCTGCCAACATATGATTCATTTGAATCTTTAGTATCAACTTCATACTTACTAAATGTTAGTTTGTCTGATTTAGTTTGTATATCGTCTTGATGTTCTTTCTGAGTCGAATATCCATCTTTAGTTTTCATACTAGTAGGACGAATATATTGAAGTTCGTGAGTTACTATTTCTTTGTTTGATAACTTGCCATCTAATCGCAGAACTAATGCGTTATATCGATTCTGAAGTGTATGTTCTATTACACGACCAGTGATAGTGAACTTAGACTTCATTCCTTCTGACTGATTTTTGAATAAGTTCTGTTCATTGTTTATTTTTCGTAAATCTTTAATCACATCTGCCAATCTTCTATTGGCATCAAACTCAATCGTAACTTTATCTTCACTACCAGACACTTTATCTTTAGTCGTAAGTACTTTAGAAATGTCTTGAATGAATAACGCACGATGATTCTCTTTGAAGAACCAAGTATTAAACTTCTTAGATTTAATCGTATCTAATCCCCAACCCTCATACATCGATTCATCAATCTCAATCTTGTGTTCTTTCTTACGAAAGATGATTGTGGCATCTTGGTCTTGTAGTTCTTTTGCGAGAACAACAAAGTTAAAGAAATGCCGATAAATCGCAATGCGTTTCTGAAGAATATCACCATCATAACTCTTAGACAAATCTCTAGTCTGAATGTTATACATCTCATCTTCTTGTCTTCCTGCCTCTCTACCTTTATATCTGTTTGAACCAAGTTTCTTGACTGGTTTCGAGTATTTCAACTTAACAGGATTTGTTGTTATTTTTGCCATATTTCTATTCTAACATTTATTGTGTTAAACAAGTTGCCTTTTGTCCTAGATTCTGATTTTTGATGTTTCTGGGATAATATAGTATTAGAGTTGAGAAAAGAAAGAGGTACAAAAAATGATAACAAATATTTATTGTGTTGAACAAGTCCTCTTTTGCCCCAGATTCTAATAAATGCCAAACACTCTATAATAAAGTATTAGAAAGTGAAAAAATAAATGATGAAATATTTTAACAACAAAAGGAGAGTCCAATGAGTATGAGTAACAGTCTTAAACGACATATTGAGTCAAGAAAAAAGAAGATGATTATCGACAGAATCATAAACAAGAACGCAAAAATGCCATTAAGAGATAGTCAGATAAAAGGTGTGAGATATTTCTCAAAGATTGCTGAGATTTATGACCAAGATAGTAAAGTTATTGAACGAGTTAGTGAGATTAAACAGATGAGATGGTCAGAACTTTAATCAAGTGTTATTTTGCTTTTCGAAAGCAAGAAAGCATCAAAGATTTATTGTGTTGAACCAGTTCTCTTTTGTCCTAGATTCTAATAAATCGTAATCACTCTATAATAAAGTATTAGACAATGAAAAAAGAAAGAAAGAAAGAAAAAGTATCAAAACATTTTAATAATAAAGGCAATAAAAATGAAAAAAATAAACAAGATTAAGAAAGGCATAGTAAAGATATTTGACTTCAGTAGAGAGTGTGAGTGTGAGATACCAAATATGTTTTACAAGAAAGAAGTCTGTGGCAGTAAGTTCGAACTTTGTGCTGTTTGTGACCGAGTTAAGAGAAAAGATAAAGACATTGTTGCTGACGAAGTAGTTGAGAAAGTTAAGAAAGTTTCTAAACGAAAAATCATCAACTTTCAGAAGAAGATACTAAGAGATAGTTATTTAACGATGTTGATAGACAAGAAGTCTAACAACGAATGGGTTGGTCTTGGTCAGTTAGTTGCGTAAATGACTAGTTACTTTTGAACTTACTATTGTTATCGAGGTAGTTTTTATAGTTCTACCTTCTCCTACACTTGTTTTTCTCAGTCTTACAAATACTTAATAAGTGAGATAGCAGTAGTAAGTTCAAAAGTAACTCAGATTCGTTGTTAAGTTGCTTACAAAAAGCAAGATAACAACAAATAAGAAGAACAGAAATAAGTTCTGTTCAAAACTAATGAGTCAAAGACTCAAGGATAAAAATATATATGAAGTTTAAGTTAAAAGTAAGAGAAACATTCGACCTAGATAAGAAAACAACAGAGTTTATCAAGAAGATTGAATATGTGATTGGTGCTATAGAACACGAATCCAGAAATAGTGAATCAAGTTGGGATATTCGAGTTGGAGAAGTCAGAATACAAAAGTTTCGAAAGATGTTGGCAAACAAACTCCAACACTCTATTGCTGATGAGTTCAATAATCACCTCAACAATATCACTTATGAATATGACCTAGTCTAAGACAGAGTCATTCAAAGTCGACTAGTCAGTTCATTGCGATTGACTAGTCAAATCTAACTAACAGAGTCTTATATGACTCAAGGAAATATAAATGAAATACCAACAAATGCTAAAAACAAGAGAATGCGATTTAGAAAAAACATTTACTCAACCAAAAGTTGTCGAACTATGTAAGAAACTTCAAAGACTAGAAGGCAATAAAGATACTAATAAGAAAAAACTACAGTCATACAACTGGGTGATATCTCAAGAATGTAATGGGGATTATGAGGGAAAAGATGTCGAAGGAAGTGTAGTTGTCTGTAACTATCTTGAAAAACAAAGAAGGTCGATAGTGGGGGATAGTCAGGAAATCAAACAAAAGATTCATTTGACGAAACTTGAAGCAGGTTTCCCACCAAATACAAGACACTCATACTACGGGTACTAAGAAATCAAGTGTTATGTTGCTTTCAATAAGCAACATAACAATCAAATAATAACTAACAGAGTCTTAAAGACTCAAGGGAAATAAATGATTACAAAGAAAATGAAGATAACGAAAGAAAACGAAAGATTAAAACAAATGGGAAAAGATATTCATCAAGTTGAATACGATGGTTACAACACACAAAACAATACGAGTCACAAATCTTTTGAAGAAAAGATGTTTGATGCCTACATTGTTCGAGAAGGGTATTCAGGAACTGCTGCCAGAAATATGTCTAAAGAAGAAAACGCAAATAAATGGAGAAAATGGAATATTGTTTTTAGGGAAATATCATTTTTAATGTTCAAAAACATTGCGTTTGAGTTGTGTCTAAACGGAAACTTCTCTTGTGATGGTGAAAGAAATGTTGAACATTTACTTCTAGAGTTAAGACGAGTCGACAGAGATGTTCAAGACTACGAATGGGATGAATCTAAAAATGATTTCTCAAAGGAGTCGGCAGTATGATTATTAAATCAGAAGAAGTTCGCTCTTGTTCATTAGTTGTAATAGATGCGTTGAGTACAGATATTACAGAAATGAAACAAGATGAAAGAAACTATACAAATCAACGCAACAAGATTGAAAAAGACCTCAACAACAGACTGCTTACTAAAGATTGGGTAGAAGAAATATGTCGACCATTACAGGAAGAAAGTTCTAGACTCAACTTACACATCAATCGACTGAAACTTAATCGCAGACGACTTATTTCGGCACATTCAGTTCTTATAAGTTATCGATATAAAGAGGTTAGGAAATGAGTGTACGAATAGTAGTTTTTGATTCTGAGATATGGCATTTTGTTGAGGCATCTGAGATATGGACAATCACAGAAGATGCGTTAGAACGAATGAGTAACGAAGATTTTCCGCCACATCATTTATTACATCACGAGATTATTGATATTACTGAAGTTGAACACTTCGTTCTCAACAAAGGGTTAGGTCAACTTGATGATTTCACAACAGAGGGGGAAACAATGAACTAGTAAACAAATGAAAGAACATAAACAACTGTTATTTTGCTTTCAAAAAGCAACATAACAATCAAATAAAACTAATAGAGTCTTATATGACTCGAGGAACAACAAATGATAGAAAAAGATATACAAAAACATTTAGAAAAATACCCAGATGCGTGGGGTTTAGAAAGAGATTGTACGGCAATGTATGTAGATACTAACCGACGAGTCGAACATAACAAAAAACTGATAGATTTAAGAAGGTTTCTTATTCAGAATGATTTCATATTTGAAGTAGGAGAAAACTTTGGCAGTTATCTTATAACGATACTTGATGTAAATGAGAAAAATAATAGGTCGAAACAAGAAGATGTTTGTTTGGGTGATTCACAGGGTGACTGGATACCTGAAGATACGGGTGACTGGACACCTGAAGATACGGTAGATGAAACTTTAAGTTACTTCAAACAACCTATACCGAATGTTGAGAATAAAGTATGAGTTACGATATTCGAAATGAGAAATGGACTTCTGACTTGACTGCTTATATAGAGTTTGATTTCAGATTAGGTGATTTCAAAGAGATATGTGATGTTCGTCAAGAAGAACGCAAACCTAATAGCAAAGGTGAGTATTCTCCGATAGGACTGCCACAGACTTCTTTCTCAAACCAACCAAGTGATAATCCTGCTTATTATTGTTCTAGAGTACTAAGTGAATGTCTGACTAGACGATTTCCTGATTCATCTCAAATCGAGTTAGAAAACATTTACGACACATTCTCAGATGATTATAGGTCAACAAGTGTTAGTGAATACACATTCAATCTTGAACAATCAACAAGGGATATTGAAAATAAGTTAAGTAGTTTCAATAGAACTATATTAAGAAATGAGGATTTATCTTGATTTTTAGTGGCAGTGATGTTTGTTACGGAGAATACAACAAAGTATGGGAATGGTATAGAGAGGGTGAAGGTGCCAAACTTAGAAATGAAAAGTTTCTTCTTGCGTATGAACAACTACTTTTGCCAGGAATGGAGTTTAAAGGTTCTAAAAAAGAAGTATTAAAAATGCTTAGAAACAGACTTCGAAGAAACTTTCACACAATATATGCCGAAGTGATTGATGAGAATACAAGAAGGAGTCTTAGCAGATGTACCCTTGATGAGAATACATCTGAACAGTTAGATGCTAAATGGAAAGGAGGTGAAAAATGAAAAGTTAAAAGATAAGTGAAACAATGTTCTAAGAACATAAACAACAGTTATTTTGCTTTGAAAAAGCAACATAACAATCAATACAAATAACATAAGGATTAAATATTATTTATGAGTAAAAAAGAAACAAAAAATAAAGTAACACAGCAAGATATAGAGGACTATAGACGCAAGATGAATAAAACATTTCTACCGTTTTGGTATAACACCGACAAGGGATGTAAGATGAAATCTCTTGAGTTAAGAACATTTCTAGAAGGCAATGGGTTTGGTCGATTAGCAACAACTAGAAATAGACTAGATAAGACATTATTATTTCAAAATGATAGTGGTGTATTAAAACTTCATAATGAATCAAGTATAAAGATATGGGTACATAACTTCTTGATGAACATTGAACAAAAAGACTTCAACGATGTCTTTACAATCGAGAGTGAATCTGATGAATCATTTAGACGAGATGTAATATCAATGTGGTTAGATGGTTCTAGTGAACGATTAAATAAAGTCTGTATGAGTTTATCTTCATATGCTGATGAATCAATAGAGTCAGACAAAGATTTAAGTCTGTTCTTAGATACTCAACACGAGTGTTATGTTCGTTTTCAAAATGGAGTAGTAAAGGTTACTAAAGATGATATTAAGTTTATTAAAAAGGAAGACTTTAATACTGAAAATCAAGTTTGGGAATCATCTATTATCAAGAAAGATATAAAGTTATTAAAGAAAACTAAAGGTAAGTTTAGTAAGTTCTTTAATCAAGCAATGTATCGTCAAAAAGATGATGTAGAAGGTATTAAAAAGTGGACAGATGAATATGAACTTAGTGATATAGCAAAAGAAGAACTTTTGGCACTAAGAACGGCATATGGTTACTTGATTCACGACTTTAATACTGCTGACGCATCTAAACTAGTTTTCTTCATTGATTCAATGTCTGAAATGGGTAGGGCAGAAGGTGGAAATGGTAAGTCAGTAGTAATGGACTCGATTAGACACTGGAAGAAAGTATGTACACAAGATGGTAAGAAAATGGGTGCCAATCCGACTCAGTTTCAGTTTTCTAATGTTGAACTAGATACTAGATTTGTTCTAATAGATGATATAACACCAGATTTTCAGTTTAAATCACTTTTTAGTATGATATCTGGCGATATGGAAGTTGAAAGAAAAGGTGTAGATAAGTTTATTATTGAAGCAAAAAAGAAACCTAAGATGGGTATCACTTCTAACTATGTACTTGCTGGAACAGACACTTCAGATACAAGACGACAACATATTGTTGAGTTCGGCACTTTCTGGAATCGTCTAGAAAAAGAAGGAGAAACAGTTAGTGATAAACAACATCTAGATGGATTACTATTTGACGACAGTTTTAATACTGATGAATGGAATATGTTCTATAACTTTGGATTTGAATGTATTCAAGATTATTTCAAGAATGGTCTAAAGGCATCATCTAATAGTAGTTACTTAACTAAGTCTATTAAGTTACAGATAGAAGGTAAAGATGGAAATGGTCAAGGAACTCAATGGATGATTGACTGGATTAAGAATGAAAGACTAGAAGGTGATTATCATCAGACAGGCATTTCAGAAGATGAACTTTATAGTTTGTTTATTAAAGATAATCTAGAACTTGCCGATGAATGGGATAACTCATTCTTTCATCAGAATCTATTCAAGTTAGTTGATTTAACTAAAGGATGGTATTACAACAAGCAGTTTGCTAAAAAAGGTAATACTAAATCTAATAGAAGATGGCAAGTTAAAGTTGGTAATAAACAACTGCGATTTGTTAAGATTACTACTGATGACGATGTTAAGTTACAAAGACAAAAAGAGTTACAAAGTCTATTGTCTAATCTGACTGATGAAGAAATGGATGAAAATCTACATTACTTCGAAAAGGCATCATAGTCTTTAGATAAGTTGTTTTCTTGCTTTCTAAAAGCAAAATAACAATGTTCATCAACATACTATGCGAGATTAGTACTTCTAAGTTCTAGAGGTACTAATCTTTCTATATCGGATTCCCTAAAATAGTAGTTCAACATTTTTTGATTTGATGAACACACTCATCATCACTTAATAAGTCAGTATCAGTTGAAATCCACCAGAGATATGAAATACAAGATATGTGTTCTTCAATAGTAAGTTCGTCTTGTCGTTCTAATAGTTCTTCATAGTAATAACAAAACTTACTATTACACTCTAATCTCTTATTGGGATTCTTAGTTAAAGTGTATTTGTTATAAATCAAATAGTACTCATACAAGCAAGATACATACCAAATATTATTGGAATCATCATAACTACAAAATAAACTACAACAAAGATTCCTATCAATCTAAACATTTAATATCGGTTGCCATTCTTTTATTACACGATGAACACGACCAACAGAGATGCCAACATCTTTTGCGATGTATCGTATTGATTTATTCTTGTGGCGAAGTTCTACAATGCGAAGTTCAATCTCATCATCAACAACATCTTTACGACCAAACTTAATACCTTGCGATAATGCTCTTTTGATGCCAATCTTCTGTCTTTCTTTTCTCATATTATTTTCTAGTTCGGCAAATATTCCGACCATATGAAAAAATGAAGAACCCATCTGTGTACTCGTGTCTAGACCTTGTTTATAAGCATATATGTCTACTCCGACATCATCTAGTTCAGATAATACATTTACAAGTGATTTCATCGACCTAGAGAGTCTGTCGACACTCCAAACGACTACTTTACTAAACTTCTTTCTAGACGCATCTTTCATTAAACGACTCAGTTCAGACCTTTCATCGACACCTTTTGTTCCTGATACTGTTTCTTCATAGATATCAGTTATGTGCCATTTGTTTCTATTACAGACTTCTATAAGTTCTAGTAACTGATTATCAGTAGTCTGATGTGATGTACTGACTCGGATGAAACAGGCAACTTCTAAAACTGGCAATGAATCTTTCATAAACTCATTTAGATTGTCTAGAACATTCATTCGTTCTTTATCATTGTGCGTTGAGTAATATTCATTCATAGTGAACTCCTTTGTAGTAGTAATGTGTGTGAGTGTGTGTGAGAGAAACGGTAGGGCAAAAAGTAAAACAGTTCCATCCGTCTACTTAAGAGAACTACTTGATGTATAGATAACTTAAGGTATAACGAAAAATACTTGATGCGTCAGATGGATGGTAACAGAGGACTTTTCTGTTTGTTTTTTTTTCGGATATATTTTTAATGGTTATCTTGCTTTTTGAAAGCAAAATAACAACTAGAACGAATCTATGATTCCATCTTCACTAATACTGAAGTTCTTGATAGAGGCAGTTTCTGCCATTGCGTCTGTGTAATGAAGATAAGTATCAGTTAGATGTTTAATACTTGTGGCAGTCATCTGTTTTAAGTCTACAAGATTGACTCCTGCGTGTATTCTCATTCCAATACCAAAGTGTCTTAATGAATACCATTCTAGTTTTCTCATTCGATGAGTTTCAATCGGCACATCTTCACCATCGATATTTTTCATAGTTTCACCATTATGACCAAAACCGATTCCGTCCATCATCGCATACCAATGTTTATGCCATTGTCTATCTGTAATCGTTTTATCGTGTTCGTCTTTGTTGCCATTTAATGTAAATAAGAAATCGTTATCATCTCTATAGAGTGTATTTTTAGACAGTCTACGAACATATTCAGCACCTCTACAAGTGATTATTCTTTCTTCTCTTACTTTTGATGTTTCTTTTCTAACTCTTAGTTTGACTACATCGATTTCATCACCTTTACTGTCTTGTAATGTTTTGTACTCGATAACATCCGACCAACGCATTTGTCTAATCTCTCCAACTCTCGCAAGACAGTTCGCACTTAGTAATACATAATCTCTCATAATAAGTCGTTCTTGTCGTTCCTCATTGTTTGGACAATGTTTCTTAGACACATACTGTCGCATAAACTTAATAAGTCTTTCGTATTCTGGCAATGTGAATGTATCTCGTCTGCCAATCTCATCTTTACCAATCTTAATCTTTCTAAAGTTCATCTTCTCAAATGGAATATGACTCTTACGATAAGCATATTTGAACATTGCGTTGACTGTTGCCTGTTCGTTTCTAACTGATACTTTAGTAACAAGAGGATTCTCTAGTTTTCTTGTTTGATAATAATCGTATAAACATTCTCTATGAAGTTCAGACAACTTTGTATCACCAGATTTGATTCGTAATAGATTTTTAAGTTGAGAACGCATAGCAGTATGTCTACCAATAACAATATCACCAATAACTACATCATTCATTCGATATTCGAGATATTCTTTAATGAGTTCACGCAAAGTAAGACCAAAGACTTTAACATCTTGTCTTACCATTGATGATAGTTCCATTGACTTGTCTACTGCCTTTGCTTTTGCTGATTCAAAATCACGAGTTCTTAACGATTGACGAAAATGTTGCTTATCAGTTCGTATGTACATTCTAAACTGCCAAATATCACCCGACTTCTCAGTCTTATAGATGTACGATATCCCATTTAGAATAGGGGTAATCTCAGTTTTAATGCCACTCTTATTCTTTCGTTTTGCTCTTGCCATATCGTTGTTATCTTGCTTTTTCGATTATCGTATGTTGCTTATGAAAGTGAATAACTACCAAAAGTCTGTACCAAACTTCTTTTGTAGATTTTTATTATACACAAAAAACAACGACTTATGAAAAAGTCTGTACCGAGTCCGTACCTAGTCTGTACCAATAATATATTTTGAGAATGTTGTCTTAGTAGGGGTTGTGGGCGATATTGACGAAAAAGTCTTATGATGTTACTATTCCCACTCAATGGTCACACTCTCGTAACTCATTGATTTAACTGTACTTATAAAATAGTCTGTACCGAGTCCGTACCTAAACGAGGTATCAAACTTAATCAAATAATCAACTATATTCATAATCTATCTATCCTCATACAAAGTCTGTATCGAATCCCTCTTAATATTGAAACTGCCCGTAAATCATAAAAGCAAGAAAGCAACTAATACGCACATTATATCAACTACACGCAAAGTGAAGAACTGTCGTCTTATAAATAATACGATAACACCAGAAATAAGAAATACCGTTTTATGTATGGACTCTCTGTTTACTAAGTCTGTTTCATAGGAACACTACAACTCAAGTTAGATGACGACAATACGAGTCACCGAAACTAACGACAATAAGTTAGTGGGATATTTATGATAAGAAATGAAATCGAGTGAGCAATGTTCAACCTAACAACTCACAATGAACACTTATGCTATTCATCTGGTGTAAGTGAAATGCGTTTTTAGATGCCACAAGTATCTAAAGGGAACTGATATAGACATTACCGCAGAACCGATGTGTCGTTGTAGAATCAGACTACAGAAGTCAGAGATGAATATGTACCGTAACTGAAGTTTCAGACTACAGACCTCTTCTTACGCAAGAGGTGTGTGTCCGTTCAAAAGTTTCAGTTATCAATACATTAAAACAAAATAGGAATACTGAATGAACGGAGTGAATGAAGAAATCACGAAGTGATTTGAACATTGAGTTTGAATGTTATCTTGCTTTTAATAAGCAATATAACAACTTATAAATATAAGTAACCAACTACCAACAATGAGAACTAATAATGCCACTATTACCAAATAAAGAACCAAGAATCACCAGAAGTTATAGAGTTAAACCCGATTTAGATAGAAGATTTACTCAAGCGACAGAGAAGTATGGAATGGTCAAATCAAGAATCGTAGAACAGGCAGTCCAACGATATTTAGATACACACGAATAATACTGATTCAAACAAACTGTCTTGTGATTGAAATACAACTGCCTACCGAGATATCAATCTAACACTTCAATCACAGACACCTTTTTATTATGAATACTCTCACTAAAGACGAAGTTAGTAATATGAAACTGATGATGGATGTTTACATTCAATCTATTCATCACGATTTAGACAATGCCGAAATGGATGGTCAAACTCTAATGAAAGTTTTAGAGATGACTACTAATCTAACAATGTTAAACGCAATGACTTTAGCAGAGATGAAGGAGAAACAAAATAATGAATAACAAGAACATAACAAAGTTAAATCAACTATTGAAAGATGCTGAAAGGGAATCTAGTTCCACTAAGAGGCAAGACCTCATACTTAAAATGATACGACTACTAGTAGAGATACAATAATGATAAATCAACTAAATGAAATAGAAAGTTCTAAGGCATTAGACGCATTAGAGCAACATATTCTCGCACAAATGAACAGAATGGACATTCCAAGTAAGACAAATGAGAGATTAGAACAACTCAAAGAAAATCAAATGTTGATGTTTTCTACCCTGATAAATGAGATGAGGTTCACCCGTGATTTTGTTAAACGAATGGGTGATACACTTAATGAATAACACTCGTCAATGTATTAAGGAACTCAGAGAGAGTATTAAGTCTTTATAGATAAGAAAGTATTAAACATATATAACAAAATCGTCCTACGACAATCCTCGTGATGATGATTTAACTACTCAATATGCTTTTCATCATTCTCGACCTTTCGTACATCTTTCATTAGTCTAGTTTGAATCCTTTTCTTTTTGCCTTTAGTAGTCTTTTTCAATATCTTGTCGACAATCTCTTTCTTTCTCATTGCCATTCTTGATTCAATATGTCTGTTCAAACTTTTGTTATTCATATCTTATCTCCTATTCATTATTGGATGCTTTCTTGCTTTCTAAAAGCAAAATAACAATCAATCATAAGTCTTAGTCGGATGCTTTAAGAAGTATCCATCACATACAGATAATAGAATCTGAAACGCACCCCAACTCTTATTTGTTCCAGTCAGTAAATCAAACATAGTAATGGCATAGTTCGGTTCAATCATTCTGCCAACATATGATTCATTTGAATCTTTAGTATCAACTTCATACTTACTAAATGTTAGTTTGTCTGATTTAGTTTGTATATCGTCTTGATGTTCTTTCTGAGTCGAATATCCATCTTTAGTTTTCATACTAGTAGGACGAATATATTGAAGTTCGTGAGTTACTATTTCTTTGTTTGATAACTTGCCATCTAATCGCAGAACTAATGCGTTATATCGATTCTGAAGTGTATGTTCTATTACACGACCAGTGATAGTGAACTTAGACTTCATTCCTTCTGACTGATTTTTGAATAAGTTCTGTTCATTGTTTATTTTTCGTAAATCTTTAATCACATCTGCCAATCTTCTATTGGCATCAAACTCAATCGTAACTTTATCTTCACTACCAGACACTTTATCTTTAGTCGTAAGTACTTTAGAAATGTCTTGAATGAATAACGCACGATGATTCTCTTTGAAGAACCAAGTATTAAACTTCTTAGATTTAATCGTATCTAATCCCCAACCCTCATACATCGATTCATCAATCTCAATCTTGTGTTCTTTCTTACGAAAGATGATTGTGGCATCTTGGTCTTGTAGTTCTTTTGCGAGAACAACAAAGTTAAAGAAATGCCGATAAATCGCAATGCGTTTCTGAAGAATATCACCATCATAACTCTTAGACAAATCTCTAGTCTGAATGTTATACATCTCATCTTCTTGTCTTCCTGCCTCTCTACCTTTATATCTGTTTGAACCAAGTTTCTTGACTGGTTTCGAGTATTTCAACTTAACAGGATTTGTTGTTATTTTTGCCATATTTCTATTCTAACATTTATTGTGTTAAACAAGTTGCCTTTTGTCCTAGATTCTGATTTTTGATGTTTCTGGGATAATATAGTATTAGAGTTGAGAAAAGAAAGAGGTACAAAAAATGATAACAAATATTTATTGTGTTGAACAAGTCCTCTTTTGCCCCAGATTCTAATAAATGCCAAACACTCTATAATAAAGTATTAGAAAGTGAAAAAATAAATGATGAAATATTTTAACAACAAAAGGAGAGTCCAATGAGTATGAGTAACAGTCTTAAACGACATATTGAGTCAAGAAAAAAGAAGATGATTATCGACAGAATCATAAACAAGAACGCAAAAATGCCATTAAGAGATAGTCAGATAAAAGGTGTGAGATATTTCTCAAAGATTGCTGAGATTTATGACCAAGATAGTAAAGTTATTGAACGAGTTAGTGAGATTAAACAGATGAGATGGTCAGAACTTTAATCAAGTGTTATTTTGCTTTTCGAAAGCAAGAAAGCATCAAAGATTTATTGTGTTGAACCAGTTCTCTTTTGTCCTAGATTCTAATAAATCGTAATCACTCTATAATAAAGTATTAGACAATGAAAAAAGAAAGAAAGAAAGAAAAAGTATCAAAACATTTTAATAATAAAGGCAATAAAAATGAAAAAAATAAACAAGATTAAGAAAGGCATAGTAAAGATATTTGACTTCAGTAGAGAGTGTGAGTGTGAGATACCAAATATGTTTTACAAGAAAGAAGTCTGTGGCAGTAAGTTCGAACTTTGTGCTGTTTGTGACCGAGTTAAGAGAAAAGATAAAGACATAGTTGCTGACGAAGTAGTTGAGAAAGTTAAGAAAGTTTCTAAACGAAAAATCATCAACTTTCAGAAGAAGATTCTAAGAGATAGTTATTTAACGATGTTGATAGACAAGAAGTCTAACAATGAATGGGTTGGTCTTGGTCAGTTAGTTGCGTAAATGACTAGTTACTTTTGAACTTACTATTGTTATCGAGGTAGTTTTTATAGTTCTACCTTCTCCTACACTTGTTTTTCTCAGTCTTACAA
>Ga0209816_1001814_pt1 | contig 15652 bp, 14 predicted proteins | sample CoawatmetaG01DNA_FD_187509 | JGI IMG/M metagenome (GOLD analysis project Ga0209816, IMG submission 187509) | Marine microbial communities from the West Antarctic Peninsula - Coastal water metaG017-DNA (SPAdes) (version 2) | ecosystem: Environmental > Aquatic > Marine > Coastal ... | reverse complement strand
TTAGAATCTATTGCGCTACATCATGGTTACGAATCCGAAGGAACAACTAAGGCAGCAACAACTCCTATTTATCAAACGACATCATTTACGTTTGATAACACCCAGCATGGAGCAGATTTATTTGATCTGAAAGTTGAAGGAAATATCTATTCTCGCATAATGAACCCAACAAATGCTGTTCTAGAACAAAGGGTAGCAGAAATGGAGGGCGGCATTGCATCTTTAGCTCTAGCTTCTGGTATGTCAGCGATAACTGCTTCGATTCAGTGTATTACCCGTACAGGAGATAATATTGTAAGTACAAATCAGCTGTATGGCGGAACTTATAATCTATTTGCCCATACATTTCCACAGCATGGAATTAATGTAAATATGGTCGATGCTTCAGATTTTGAAGCAATTGAAGCGGCAATCGACTCTAAGACTAAAGCGCTTTATTGTGAGTCGATTGGTAACCCGTTAGGTAATGTTGTAGATATAGAAGAATTAGCAAATATAGCTCACCGACATAATATTCCATTAATTGTCGATAACACAGTACCTACCCCTTACTTATGTAAGCCTTTTGATTTTGGAGCAGATATTGTTATTCACTCGCTAACAAAATATATTGGTGGCCATGGAACAACTATAGGCGGAATAATTGTTGACTCAGGAAAGTTTGACTGGGCAAAAAATAAAGAAATGTATCCAATGTTAAATGAACCTGACCCTTCCTATCACGGTGTTATTTATACTGAAGCATTAGGCCCAGCAGCATTTATTGGTCGTTGTAGAGTTGTTCCTTTAAGGAATACAGGAGCTGCTCTATCACCACATAGTGCTTTTTTAATCATGCAAGGATTAGAAACATTAGGGTTAAGGATGGAAAGACATTGCGAGAATGCTTTAGCCCTAGCTAAATTTCTAAAAGCAAATTCACAGGTTAGCTGGGTCAATTATGCAAGCTTAGAAGATGATAAATATAATAAGGTTTGTAAGAAAATAACAAAGGGTAAAGCATCTGGCATTATTAGTTTTGGAATTAATGGAGGTATTGAAGCTGGAACAAAATTCATAGATGCCCTTCAAATGATTTTAAGATTAGTGAATATAGGAGATGCAAAATCTCTCGCATGCCACCCTGCCTCGACTACTCATAGACAATTAAGTCCAGAAGAGTTAGAAACAGCTGGGGTTAGTGAAGACATGGTTAGAATTTCTGTAGGCATCGAACACATCGATGACATTATCGCCGATGTTGAGCAAGCACTTGCAGCAGCTAAATAAAAATGATTATTGAGAGTCTTCTATTAGTAATTGTAGCTATTTGTTCAATTATTTTATGGAAGATATCTCAAGTCAAGAAGGATGAAGGTCTTTCAAAAGTATTAGAAGAAAAGCACCGCCAAATGCTTGTTGATATAAATGATGCTTTAAATAAGCTTTCGGACAGACTTCAAAGAACACTATCTGAACAAGGAAAAACACAACAAGAGACTGTTCAGTCATCACTTAAAAACACCTCCTTACAATTAATGGCGAGTGTTGAAAGTCTGACCAAAACTGTTGATACAAGACTTCAAGAGATCACTGGCAAGGTACATGAAAGACTCGAAGAGGGATTTAAGAAGACTAACGCTACGTTTGTAAGCGTAATGGAGAGATTGGCCACAATTGATGAGGCACAAAAGAAAATTGATGGTCTTACAACGAACATGGTGAGCTTACAAGAATTGTTAGGGGATAAAAAATCAAGGGGGGCTTTTGGGGAGCTTCAATTAGAAGGTCTTATCAAAAATATCTTACCTCCAGATTCATTTGCGTTGCAATACACATTTAAAAATGGTTTAAAAGCAGATTGCGTGTTGTTTCTTCCTGAGCCAACAGGTACTGTGGCTGTTGATTCAAAATTTCCGATGGAAAATTATCAAAGAATGTTTGATGTATCCGCATCAGAATCAGATAAAACAAAAGCGCAAAAACAATTTAAATTAGATGTCCGTAAACATATAAATGACATAGCTACAAAATATATCATTCCAGGAGAGACTTCTGATGGGGCTGTAATGTTTATCCCAGCAGAAGCAGTCTTTGCTGAGATTCATGCATATCACCCTGAGTTAATTCAAGATTCAATGTCTAAAAAAGTATGGTTGGTTTCCCCAACCACTCTAATGGCTGTGCTAAATACAGCTAGAGCAGTTCTAAAAGATGTAGAAACTAGAAAGCAAGTTCATGTCATAAAGTCTGAGCTTGGAAAGTTAGGAAAAGACTTTGATCGTTTTGATACTAGAATGAAAAAATTAGCCGATAATATCCGTTTGGCTCATGAAAATGCTCAGGATGTCCATGTCTCTAGCCAGAAAATTTCAAAAAGATTTTCTCAGATTGAGAGAGTAGAGCTAAAAGAAGATCCAAATGAGTTATTAGAATTTGAAGAGGATGATTTAAATGATAAGAAGCAGGAAGATGAAAATTAATATTCTTTTTTTTGCTGGAATTCGAGAGATGTTTGGGATACATGAAAAATGTATTGAGGTTAAGATATCTGAAACTTCCCCGGAAAAATTATTAAAGTTTTTAAGCCAAAAAGAGCAAGGTCCTTGGGTTGAACTTTTAAATTCAAAAGACTCAATCAGGGTTGCAATTAACCAAGAGATTTCTAACTGGAGCGATTCTTTGAAGGATGGTGATGAATTAGCATTTTTTCCACCAATTACAGGCGGTTAAATGACAATCTGTATTCAAAAAGACCTGTTTAATATCGAAAAAATAATTTCTAATTTAAGAAAAAATAAACCAAGTATAGGAGCTATTGTTTCTTTTATTGGGTATGTCAGGGACTTCAACAAAGATATAAATACAAAAAAATTAAAACAAATGGAGTTAGAACATTACCCAGGCATGACTGAAAAAACATTAATAAAAATTGAATCAAATGCAAAGTCTAGATGGAGCCTTGAGGATGTTTTCATTATCCATAGAGTAGGTAAATTACTTCCAACTGATCCGATAGTGGCTGTTGTTGTTGCTAGTCAGCATAGAAAAAATGCATTTGAAGCCTGTGAGTTCATTATTGATTTTTTAAAAACAGATGCACCTTTTTGGAAAAAAGAAATTTCTGATCAAGACGAGTTATGGGTGGAAAATAGATTGGAAGACCACCAAAAAAAAACTAGTTGGAACATAAAAGAATGATTAAAAATTTCTTAAGTAATTTATTTATATTAAATATTTATAAGGCTACAAAATATGAAGCTAAATAAAGTTGTTTTTCCAGTTGCTGGACTCGGTTCTAGGTTTTTTCCAGCCACAAAAGCAACTCCGAAAGAAATGTTGCCTATTGTTGATAAGCCATTAATTCAGTATGCAGTTGAAGAGGCTCTAGATGCTGGATTTACAGAGCTTATTTTTGTTACGGCTAAATCCAAAACATCTATTAAAGATCATTTCGAGAGTAAGCTAGACACTGAGCTATCGAATTTAACAAAAGAAAAAAAAGAACTATTAAACAAAATGAATAAAATAATTCCCAAAGGAGTTTCATGCAAATATGTTTTTCAAGAAGAGCCCTTAGGCTTAGGACATGCGATTTTACAAGCAAAAAAATTCATTAAGGATGAACCTTTTGCTGTTATTTTGGCTGATGATTTAATTGATTCTAAAACAGGCACCCTAAAGCAGATGGTCGATTTATATGATGATAGCGACTCTTCAATTATTTCCGTTCAAAAAATTGATAAAGCTAACTCTTTTCAATATGGAATGGTTTCAATAGGTGAGGACAACCAAAACAAGATGAAATTAACTGATATTGTTGAAAAACCTCTCCCAAAAAATGCTCCTTCTAATTTAGCTGTAGTAGGCCGATATATTTTTTGTAATCAAGTATTAAAATTCTTAGAAAATATTTCATTTGGAACAGGAAATGAAATTCAATTAACAGACGGTATTAAATTAATGCTATTAACTCATCCTGTTTACGCTTATGAATTTGAAGGAACTAGATATGATTGCGGTGATAAATTAGGCTTTATTAAGGCTAATATCGAATATGCGCTTAACAGTGAGATATTTGGGGTTGAGTTAGAAGATTATTTGAAGTCAAGATTAAAGATATGAATATTAAAGAATTAATATCTGAATCTTCTCTCATATATTCAAATAAAAAAATCAATCAAGCCATTTCTCAAATTGCTGATAATTGTAATTTAATTTTAAGAGATGAAGAAGTTACAACCCTCCCTGTTATGAACGGCGCTCTTATTTTTTCTGGACAACTAATTCCAAAATTAAACTTTCATTGTGTACTAGATTATATACATGCTTCACGCTACTCCGATAACAAAGGGCAGCCAACTATTAATTGGATATATAAGCCAAAAATTGATTTAATAAAAGATAAGGTAGTCTTAGTTATAGATGATATTTTAGATGAGGGCTTAACTTTAAATGATATAAAAAAAACCCTTATTGAAATGGGAGCTAAAGAAGTTTTAATTGCTGTTTTATTTGACAAGAAAATAGATAAAATAAAACCAATTAAAGCAGATTTTTTTGGACTAGCAGTTCCAGATGCATATGTTTATGGTTTTGGGTTGGACTTTAAGGGAATAGGGCGTAATATCCCACATCTTTATGCACACAAATAAATATAATTTAGAATCCTAATGTCAACAAAGAAAATTAAAGTACGTGATAATGATCCCGAGTCTGAACGAGAGATAAATTTGTATGACAATCCAATTCCTAGTCGAGAATTGATTCTTCAAGTCATGTCAGAACATGGTGTTCCAATTAAGAAAAAAGAGTTACTTGAGATATTGGAAATCAATGATGATGAAATAACTATTATTGAAAAGCGTTTAAGAGCAATGGCTCGTCAAGGACAAATTTTAATTAATAGAAAAAATGTTATTTGTATTTCAGATAAGCTTAATTTAATTACTGGAAAGATTTCAGGACACCCAGATGGTTTTGGCTTTCTTATTCCCGATGATAAAACACAGAAAGATATCTTTCTAACACCTAGAGAGATGAGTCAAGTATTCAATAATGATCGTGTGATGGTTCAAGTTACAGGCCAAGATCGAAAAGGAAAGATGGAAGGTAAGATTGTTGAAATCTTAGAGAGAGTTAATGAGGTATTAGTTGGAAGAATTGTTCAGTCACAAGGTGTAACCATCGTTGCTGCTGAGGATAAGAGAATTTGTCAGGATATTTTAATACCCTATGAATTAGACATGAAAGCAAAAGTTGGTCAAATTGTCGAGGTAGAAATAACCACTCAACCAAGCTTTAAATCTAAACCAATGGGAAAAGTAATTAGTATTCTTGGGGACTATAAGGATAGTGGTATTGAGATTGAGATTGCTCTAAGAAAACATAGCCTCCCTTACAAGTTCAGTAAAAATGTTCTTGATGAAGCTGGTAAATTTGCACCCGATGTAAAACCTTCTGATTTTGATGGTAGGAAAGACCTTAGAGATTTGGCTTTAGTGACTATCGACGGGGAAACTGCTAAAGATTTTGATGATGCAGTTTACGTTGAGCGTAATGGTGAGAATTGGCGTTTAGTTGTAGCAATAGCTGATGTTAGTTCTTATGTTCAACCATCAAGCGAGCTAGATCTTTCAGCAGCTGAAAGGGGAAACTCTGTTTACTTCCCTAGAAGAGTAATACCAATGTTGCCCGAAGCATTATCAAATGGATTATGTTCTTTAAAACCAAATGTAGATCGACTCTGCATGGCCTGCGATATGGTAATAGATTCAGAAGGAAAGGTATTATCTTATGAATTTTACCCTTCAGTAATGAATTCTAAGGCCAGACTAACCTATACAATCGTTGATAAAATTCTAAACCATGACGATAAACCTCTTAAAGATGAGTTTAGATCCGTCATCCCTGACATAGAAAATTTACAAAAACTGTACCAAATAATGCTAGGTGAGAGAGAAAAAAGAGGTGCTTTAGAATTCGATTCAACAGAAACATCTATCGTTTTTAACGATCAAGGAAAGATTGATTTTATAAAGCCGGTCTTTAGAAATGAAGCACATCGCATAATTGAGGAATGCATGCTGGCAGCAAATGTATGTGCAGCTAAATTCTTAATTGAAGATAATATTGATGGACTTTTCAGAAATCATGAATGCCCTTCTGAAGAGAAGCTTGAGAATTTAAGAAATTTTCTAGCTGAATTTGGTTTGTCTCTCCAAGGTGGGAATAAACCAACTCCTAAAGATTACAGAGATTTAGTTAAAAAAGTATCAAGCAGGCCCGAGGCGCATCTGTTACAAACAGTGTTATTAAGATCTATGCAACAAGCTGTCTATAGTAATAAGAATTTAGGGCATTTTGGTCTTGCTTATGATGCTTATACACATTTCACTTCGCCAATAAGAAGGTACCCAGATCTTATTGTTCATAGAGCAATCAAAACTAAACTATTAAATAAGCCATTCAAATTAAAAGATATTACAAAGATTGCAGAGCACTGTTCTGGATCAGAAAGAACTGCAGATGAAGCAACACGCGATGTTGAATCATGGCTTAAGTGTTATTTTATGCAAGATAAAGTTGGGCAAATTTTTGAAGGTACAGTTGCAGGGGTCACTGGTTTTGGCCTCTTTATTGAATTGGACGATGTGTATATCGAAGGCTTACTCCATGTTACAGAGTTAGGTAATGATTATTTTACTTACGATAAAAATAAACATGCAATGATAGGCGAGAGAACTAATTTATCATATCGCTTAGGAGATAGATTAAAAGTTAAAGTTGTAAGGGTTGACCTAGAAACTATTAAAATTGATTTTGCTTTAGAGGGTATGGAAGCTAAATCTAAGACAATAAAATCTAAAAAGAAAAAATCTAATCACTTAAAGAAAGCTAAAAGAAGATGAGCACTGAGCAAATAATTTATGGCTTCCATTCAATTACTAGTCATATAAGAATGGACCCTCTATCTATAAAAGAAATTTTTATTGATGAATTTAGAACTGATGGTCGAGTCAATGATTTGATGAAACTAATTGGAACGCATCAAATTAAATATCATTTATCTAGTAAAGATAGGTTAGACGGATTTATTTCAAATCAAAAACATCAAGGGGTGGTTGCAATAATTCGTGAAGTGAAAAATAAACATGTAACAATTGAAGATATTATCGAATCTGATAAATCAGAACCTTTTTTATTCTTAATATTGGATGGAATTGAAGACCCTCATAATCTAGGCGCATGTTTTAGAGTAGCAGATGCAATGGGTGTTGATGCAATAGTTTGTCCAAAAGACAACGCTGTGGGGTTAAATTCCACTGTAAGAAAAGTTGCATCTGGAGGAGCTGAGTCTATTCCATTTGTGGTTGTAACAAATCTCGCTAGGACAATACGTTACCTAAAAGAAAAAGGAGTGTTTATTTATGGTACAGATGATGAGTCGACAAAGACATTAAATCAGATTGGATTTAATGGATCGGTAGCTCTTATCATGGGCTCAGAAGGTAAAGGAATGAGGCGTCTTACTAAAGAATTATGTGATGATATTTTTTCAATTCCTATGCTAGGTTTAGTTGAAAGCTTAAATGTCAGTGTTGCCTCTGGCATATGTTTGTATGAAATTAATCGACAGAAAAACATTGATAGTTAATTAAGGCTATGTCTAAAAATAATAATAAATTTTTAGATGAAGTTCTTCCAGCTCTTCCGGAAATTTCTTTAGATTTTAGAAGAGTTATGAACTTTTCTTGCCATACTTATTGGGGTATCGAAGAGAAAGATAAGGAAAAATTTGCAAAGTTAATGAGTGAAGCTCAATCTCTTGTTCAATCCGGATCTTTTTTGGGTGATAACTTATTTACATGGGCTAGAAATAATTCACCTCTTGAAGACGTTCCATTTAGAAATTCTTGGGAAGTTAATCTAACTAATAAAGCAGATGAAGCTATTGTTTGGAGAAGGTACATTACAGCTTGTGCAGCCTACCACTGCTTACATCTTGATGGAGATTTTGCAGAGTTTGGAGTTTACACAGGCACAGGAATTAAAACTGTTATAGACTATCTGGGTGGAGTCAAATTCCCTAAAACTTTCTGGGGTTACGATTACTTTGATAGCAATCCTGACGGTGACCTTGATTTTAAAGATAACGACAAAAATTTTTTCAAATTTGTTCAAAACAGATTTAAGGACTATCCCCAAGTTAAATTAATCAAAGGTTTCGTTCCTGATTCTTTTCAACTAGGAATGCCTGATTCCTTAGCTTATATGCATATTGATATGAATAACCATAAGGGAGAACTTGCTGTTTTAGATGCTCTTTTTGATAGAGTTGTGAGTGGTGGTATTATTATATTAGATGATTATGAATGGTCTGGAAGGTATAGAGAACAAAAGCAAAAAGAAGATCAATGGTTTGATAAAAAACAATATAGGATATTTCCTCTACCAACAGGGCAGGGATTAATTATTAAAAGATAAAATACTAAATTAAATTTGAATTCAACTAAAAAAAATATTTTTAATGTAAAATTTCTACATTTCATTATTGCAACTCTCGTTGCAATCTTTACAACAGGATGGATGCGCATTCACTTAATTCCCTTCCTCCCAGAAATGGATGGTGGTCATTACACTTTTTTCGCTCAATCCATCTATCACTCCTTAAGCATGGGTCATAATATTTCTAGCGATATGCCTTTTTCTATTTATGCATCAATAACTTCTTGGGTTTATGGGTTAGAAATTAATCAATGGATGGCATTAAGATGGATTGACTTATTTCTAGCGGTAATGGCATCTATTATTTTTTTCAAGATTATTATAAAAGAAAGTGCTAGCCTTCCGTTTACCTTTATTATTTTAATCTCATCATTTTTAATAATGAATGACAATATTTTCATTTACTTTGGTTTTTCAAATAGCATTTGGGCGTCTTATGTTTTTTTCTTCACTGCGTTGCTTATTTCTCAAAATGCAAATAAAGATAGCTATTATGCTTTTTATTTTATTGGTGGATTAGTAGCATTAGGTGTCTTACTCCGAGAGCCATTACTTCCATATTTTATAGTCGGCGGCGTATCAATTTTTATAGGATATGGATGGAGAGCGCTGTTCAAATATTCTATAGGCTCTGCACTAATAGGCTTTCCTATTGTCATTGTGTTGTTAATTTTGCGAGGTTGGGATATTGCAGGAGTTATTGATAGTTATAGCTACTTGGGTAAGATATTAAGTGATTTTAAATTAATGATGGCAGATAACCATATCAAAAGCGGACTAATCATGTTGTCAGAATTTTGGTATGGAATAATCTTATTCTTCATCTCAGTTTTTTATATCACCAAAACTTTTTTATCGGGTAATAAAATTAATTTAGGGCGCTTCGCATTTTGGTTAGCAATAGCATTTTTACCACTGATAGAGGCATGGACTAAAGTAGCAGCGCCATATCATTTTGCCCAATGTATTCCTGGTTTTGTAGGTTTTATTGCTCTAACATGGTCACATTTAGGCTCCAATGAGTCTAAAGCAACTCAACGATATTCAATGGTATTAATTTATTTAATATGCTTTCTTGGTATGCAGTCTAAATTATATTTAATTCACAACAACTACAATGATGGAAGGTCATTAAAAAATGCATACAATCAATTATGGGGTGATTCTTACAGAGACCCAGAAACTATCAAAACATCTAATTACTTAATAGCAGCTGACGCCATTCGTCAGTTATCAAATAAAGATTCTACTTTAGCAGTTGGCGGCGGTGGTGCTGCAGCTTTATTTCCACTTACTAATCTATTGCCACCCATCCACAAATACCATTCTTTAAGGTCTTTGTATGCAAGTTTTGAGTTTAACGAAGAGCAGTTAGTTAACCACCTAAGGGAACACCGACCAACATTAATAATGCCTACAGTGCAGTCAATTTGGGGAATAGAACGTTTGTCTAAAGCAGTTCAGCGAACTGAATTGTACGAGCTAGTTGCAATTATTGAACATAATCAGAATTTACATGCCGCCAGTATTGCAGGGAATATTTATAGATTAAAGGCTTTTGTTAAGGAAGGTAATTAATCTCAACTTTTGCAATTAACCCAAGAGGATGTAAAGCTTTCTGGCTATTAGACCCAGTGCAAATTTAATCATCAATAGAAAAAAGCCCAAAGTGATTGAGCTTTTTATTGAATTTGGCTCCCCAACCTGGGCTCGAACCAGGGACACATGGATTAACAGTCCATTGCTCTACCAACTGAGCTATTGGGGAATATCTTAGAAAGCGAGCATTTTAGCACAAGATTGTACTATGATTCTAGCCTTCTATCGCTTCTTTGATTCTTAGTAATGCTTCTTTTAAATTATCCATTGATGTAGCAAAGGATATTCTAAAGTAACCTTCCGTTCCAAATGCTGATCCAGGAACAACGGCGACTCCTTTTGTTTCAAGTAAATATTCACTAAAAGCCATATCATCATTATTTTTTATTTTACCTTCTTTATAAAGGCTCTCAATTGCCTTTTTAGCACAAGGAAATGAGTAGAAAGCACCTTGCGCTTTTATACAATTAATCCCCTCAATATTATTAAATGCATTTACCACAAAAGCATGCCTTTCTTTAAATGCATCAAGCATAGGGGTGATACAAGATTTGTCTCCCAATAATGCAGCCTCCGCAGCAGCTTGAGAAATTGAAGTTGGATTAGATGTTGATTGCGATTGCAAAATACTCATAGCTGAAATAATTTTTTCAGGCCCAGCAGCAAAACCAATTCTCCACCCAGTCATTGAGTATGCTTTTGATACCCCATTTATAACAATACAACGATTTTTTAATTTCGGTTCTACCATAACAATATTATTGAAAGGCTGTTCATCAAGTCTAATATGTTCATAGATGTCATCAGTTAGTATATATAAATCTGGGTACTTTAATAATATATTAGACAGCTCTTTCAACTCGCTCTCAGAATAAACAGAGCCAGTTGGATTTGAGGGTGAATTAAGAACAACAATTTTAGTATTTTTAGTAATTGATTCCTCGAGTTGTTTTGGCGTCATTTTAAATGATTGCTCAATTCCACAATGAACTAATATTGGAGAGGCACCAGTAAGCTCTACAATATCTGTGTATGAAACCCAATAGGGTGTTGGGATAATAACTTCATCCCCAGTATTTAAGAGCGCTAGAAAAAAATTAAAAATACATTGCTTACCACCTACGCCAACAATTACTTCACTCATTTCATAATTAAGATTGTTGTCACGTTTAAATTTTTGAATTACAGCTTTTTTTAGGGACGGGAGTCCGGAGACTGGCGTATATTTTGTTAATCCATCTTTGATAGCTTGTATAGCTGCTTCTTTTATAAAATCTGGTGTGTCAAAATCTGGTTCTCCTGCAGCAAGAGCGATAACATCTTTACCTTCAGATTTTAATTTTGCAGCCTTGGCAGTTATTGCAAGAGTTGGAGATTCATTTATTCGATTGACACAATCTGATAGTGTTATATTAGACAAAATTTATTCCATTGACCGTTAAAAATTTGATAACTAATTTTACTTAAAAACTCAGCAAGTACAAATAACTTTTTACCAAATATTAAAATAAATTTCTATTTAATAAGTTTAAAGTAGCTTTTCTAATTCAAGACCTTTAAGTTCATCAATTAGCAATAAATCTCTCTGAATTTTTTTAGCTTTATTTGAATCACCATTTTTTGTATGAAGAAGGGCAGATCTATATAATGAATCAGAATTATTTTTATCCAAATCAATTGATTTATTATAAGCATTTAAAGCCCCATCAAAATTTAATAGTTTTTCGTGAGCAAATCCATGTTCATACCATGCCTCTGAATTTTGTTCTTCGTTCTTTACCCATTTTTTTGTAACTAAAAATAAATCATCCCAATTTTCTTTAACTTTTGGGATTGCAATTTGTAAGAAATATGGTTTTTTGTCTTCATCCTCTTCCCAAAGCGCCTTGCCTTTAACTAAAAAATTCTTCTGTCTATCCTTTTTTCTTAAATCGCTTAGCCAGTCAATGGGCATCGCATAATAGGATCCATATCCTGTTGTTTTAAATGTATTAATTCCAACTAAATTTCCCTTCATATCAAATAAGCCACTTCCACTTGCACCTAGTCGAAACTTTGCTGAACTCAATATAATTTTCCCTTCATCATATTCATATGTAGAGACTACATACCCACCTGAAGTTAATGGAACTGGTGCTCCACTAGAATGCCCTATGGCAGCTAAAGACTGGCCTTTTACAAGGTTTTTACTACTTCCAATTGATATTGGATTTTTATTTAAATTATGGATATTAAGTAAGCATAAGTCATGCCATGTATCAATCCTTATGTCGGTAATAGAATAACTATCCTCACCTTGTGAGACCCAAGGGGCTTTCGTCCTTCTTAAGACGTGACAGTTAGTTATTACCTCACCTTTTCCGACTATAACCCCAGAACCATATGCAAGACTCCCGCTTTCAGTGTAGCCTCGAACCATAACTATCGAGCCAAAAGCTTTCAATAATGCAGCTCGATCAAAAGCTCCAGCAAAAGATGTATGAATTAATAACGTAAGTAAAAGAAAAAATTGTTTCATAACTAACCTTTTAAATTAAATTGTATTATCTCGACTAATTGTATCTATTAAAGTTCTCAAACTGTTAAAATGAGTCTTTTGCCCATTATAAGTTTAAATTTTGAACCAAAAGTTCCCTAATAGCCCATTCGAATTACATCAACCCTTCATGCCAGCAGGTGACCAGCCTAAAGCAATAGAGAAACTATCTCATGGTATTGAGTCAGGAGAAAAATTTCAGACACTTCTTGGTGTTACTGGCTCTGGTAAAACTTATACTATAGCTAATGTTATTGCAAAAACAGGAAGACCCGCGATTGTTATGGCCCCAAATAAAACTCTCGCAGCTCAGCTTTATTCTGAATTTAAAGAATTTTTCCCAAATAATTCTGTGGAATACTTTGTATCTTATTACGATTATTACCAGCCAGAAGCCTATGTTCCAGGAAGGGATGTTTTTATTGAAAAAGATTCAAGTATCAATGACCATATCGAGCAAATGAGACTATCAGCTACTAAGGCATTACTGGAAAGAGATGATTCAGTTATTGTTGCAACAGTGTCAGCTATTTATGGGATTGGCGACCCTGTGGATTATCAAGGAATGGTTTTATATATAAATGTTGGAGAAAAACTACTTCAAAGAAATATAATTTTACGTTTATTATCTATGCAATACACAAGGAATGATTTTGATTTTTCACGAGGCGTTTTTAGGGTTCGTGGCGATGTTATAGATATTTTTCCTGCTGAAAATTCAGAAACAGCAATCCGTATAAGCTTATTTGACGATGTTATTGAGTCAATTACAGCATTTGATCCATTGACCGGTCAATTATTTGGAAAAGTTCAAGCGTTTACAGTTTATCCATCAAGTCATTATGTTACTCCTAGAGATAGTACATTAAGGGCAATTGATAGAATAAAAATTGAATTGGTAGATAGAGTTAAAGATTTTGTAAGCGAGGGTAAGTTAGTTGAAGCACAACGCATAGAACAAAGGACGAAGTTTGATATTGAAATGCTTAATGAGATAGGATTTTGTAAAGGCATTGAAAATTATTCTCGTCATCTATCTGGAAGAAAAGCAGGGGACCCAGCCCCAACCTTACTAGATTATCTTCCAAAAAATTCAATAATGATTATCGATGAAAGTCATGTAACAATTCCTCAAATAGGTGGTATGTCTAAAGGGGATAGGGCTAGAAAAGAAAATCTAGTCAATTATGGCTTTCGTCTCCCCTCTGCACACGATAATAGGCCACTAAGGTTTGAAGAGTTTGAAGCAGTAATGCGCCAATGTATTTTTGTTAGTGCAACACCTGCAGATTATGAAGCCAATCATTCAAAAATAATTGTTGAACAAGTTGCTCGCCCGACTGGGTTGATTGATCCAGAAATTATTGTGAAACCTGCTGACAGTCAAGTAGACGACTTATTAGGGGAAATTAGAAAAAGGGTAGACTTAAAAGAAAGGGTGTTGGTAACTACATTAACTAAGCGGATGTCTGAAGATTTAACAGATTACCTTAATGAGCATGGGATAAAAGTAAGATATCTTCATTCTGAGATTGATACAGTCGAAAGAGTGGAAATTATTCGTGATTTAAGAATTGGTAAATTTGATGTCGTAGTTGGCATCAATCTTCTTAGGGAAGGCTTAGATATTCCAGAAGTATCACTTGTTGCTATTTTAGATGCTGATAAAGAAGGATTTTTAAGGTCTGAGCGGTCTTTGATTCAAACATCAGGAAGAGCAGCAAGAAATTTGAATGGGCAAGTAATTTTTTATGGCAATAAAATAACCAAGAGTATGAAAGCAGCGATTGATGAAACAGAAAGGCGAAGAAAAAAGCAAATAAAATTTAATTTGGATAACAATATTACCCCTGTTGGGATTGTAAAAAAAGTTAAAGATATTATTGAAACTCTTGAGGATGTTGAGGAGCATAAAAAAGAGCGAGCTTTAAGAAAGGAAAATAGAAAATATGAGGACTTAACTGAGCCTGAAATAATTAAAGAGATAGCAAAATTAGAAAAATCTATGCAAGTTTCTGCTAGAAATTTAGAGTTTGAAAAAGCTGCCAGTATTAGAGATCAGGTTAAGTATTTAAAAGAAAAGATATATGGAGCTAATGTTATAGACAGAATTTAATTTACAAATGTCATTGATTTTATTATAAAAAACAATATAATAGCTACTCTTTGAATCCTTGCTTCACAACAAAAAAGTTGGAAGCTTTAACCATAAGGAATTTTATGCGACACTACGAATTAGTATTCATTGTTCATCCTGATCAGAGCGAGCAAGTTCCAGCCATGATCGAAAAATACCAAGCATTAATAAAGGCAAGTAAAGGAGTGGTTCATCGCATAGAAGATTGGGGCAGACTCCAACTTGCATATCCAATTCAAAAAATTCATAAAGCTCATTATGTGTTAATGAATATTGAATGTAATTTAGAGACTTTAGCTGAAATTGAACATACTTTTAAATTTAATGATGCAATTATTCGTCACCTTCTTTTTGGAACAAAAAATGCGATAACCTCTCAATCACCGATGATGAGAGAAGAAAAGTCAAAATCACTAGTTGGTGATAAAAAAATTCAAGAACCTGTTGAAAAAGCAGAACCTGTTAAAAAAGCAGAACCTGTTAAAAAAGCAGAACCTGTTGAAAAAGCAGAACCTGTTGAAAAAGCAGAACCTGTTGAAAAAGCAGAACCTGTTGAAAAAGCAGAACCTGTTGAAAAATCAGAAAAAGAGGGAGACTAAAAAATGGCTAGAGATATGTATAAAAGAAGACGTTATTGTAGATTTTCTGCAGAAGGTATTAAAGAAGTTGACTATAAAGACGTTAGCCTTTTAAAAGATTTCATCACTGAAAATGGTAAATTAATACCGGCTAGAATAACTGGTACTAAATCTAGATACCAAAGACAATTAACAACTGCTGTAAAAAAAGCAAGATTTTTAGCACTTTTACCATTTACTGATAAACACTAAGGAGTTCTTATGGAAATAATTTTATTAGAAAAAATCATAAACCTTGGTGAATTAGGCGACATA
>Ga0209816_1001812_pt1 | contig 15662 bp, 14 predicted proteins | sample CoawatmetaG01DNA_FD_187509 | JGI IMG/M metagenome (GOLD analysis project Ga0209816, IMG submission 187509) | Marine microbial communities from the West Antarctic Peninsula - Coastal water metaG017-DNA (SPAdes) (version 2) | ecosystem: Environmental > Aquatic > Marine > Coastal ... | reverse complement strand
GTATAATCATCATATTGATTAATAATATTTTCGATCTCTAATAATTTATTGTAGGTATAGTCCATATTAGAGCCTAAGGGAGTTTTGAATCTGACTGTAAAACGACTTTCATCTTGTTCAGGTACTAATGTTTTTTCTACCTTTGAAAAAAGAACACTGCTTGCAAGAACTATAATAAGGCTTGAGATTAAGACTTTTAATCTATTAGATAAAGTCCAAGTTAAAATCTTCTTATAATTATTATCTAGTTTTTCAAAGAAACTATCCAAACCTTTAAGCCAATAAACTTCTTTTTCTTTCATTGCTAAAAACTTTGAGCACAACATAGGGGTTAATGTTAATGAAATAATTAATGAGACTAGTACCCCGGCTGTAACCACTATTGCAAAGGATTCAAAAAAACGTCCAATAATTCCATCCATAAAAATAACTGGGGCAAAAATACATACCAAAGCTAATGAGGAGGCTAGAACTGCAAAGACAACTTCTTTACTTCCATTAATAGCAGCCCGAAAAATATTTTTATCAATATTTTTTTGGTGCCGGAAAATATTCTCAAGAACCACAATTGAATCATCAACCACAACGCCTATTAAAAGTATTAGTGCAAGCAAGGTCATACTATTAAAAGTAAAGCCATAAAAATACATCACTGCAATTGACCCAAAAAGTGAAATAGGTATCGCAATAGCAATGATAAATGTCGAACGAAGAGATTTTAAAAAGAATAAGACAACTAAAGCTGCTAATAAGGTCCCTTCAAGGATGTGATTCTGTAGGGAGTTAACCATAGATTTAATATAAATTGAATCATCAGTTGATACTTTCAACTCTAAACCGGGTGGTAAGCTTGGTCTGATTTGTGTATCAATTCTTTCTTTAATTTTATTAATAATATCCACAGTATTAGAATTAGCTACTTTTATAATACCAAGACCAATTGATGGTTTATTATTGTGTCGTGCAGTTTGCCTGTAATCATCTAAACCATCTTCTACTTCAGCGATATCATCAATCTTAATCGGACCACCATTGCGATAAGCAATAATCATTTTCTTTAGACCTTCGATTCTATGGAACTCCAAATCTAGTTTAAACATTTTTTCTGACTGAGCTCTTACAAGAAATCCACCAGGTAGCTGAACATGCTCTTTCTTAAAAGCAGTAACTAGATCATTAGCAGTTATTTTTAATGCAGCCATTTTTTCAGGGAGTAAGTTAATTCTTATAGTTCGATCTCTTCTCCCCCCTAATGTGACATAACCAACACCATCCACTGTTTCTAATTTTTTCTTTAAAATATTATTGGCATAGAGATTTAATTGTTGAATAGTTCGATCGCCAGTTAGACCTAACCACATAATCGCACTTGCATTTGTCTCAACTTTTCGAACCACTGGAGGGACAATATCGTCGGGTAATCGCCTAGCCAATCTGCTGACTTTAGATTGAATTTCATTAAACGCAACTTCAATATCTTTATCTAAGTTAAATGTAACACTTACAACAGAAACCCCTGGAGAGGATTCGGATTTAATAGACTCAATACCCGGAGTAGTGTTTACTGCTTCCTCTATTAAGCTAGTAATACTAGAGTCAATAATTTCTGGATTAGCACCCTCTAGGGTGGTTGTAACTGTGAGAATAGGAAATTCAATCGTAGGAAATTTATCAAGACCAATTTTTTGGAAACTAATAATTCCTAATAAAACAAATATTGCGGAGATCATCCAAGCCAGAACATGTCTTCTAATTGAAATTTCAGGTAATGTCATATCTTATTGCGCTGAAATATTAACTTTAGTTTGATCGGTTAAATATCCTGCGCCATCAAACGCAACTATTTCACTCTGTTCTAAACCAGAAATAATCTCAATAAAGCCATTTTGGTTAATACCTATTGTAATATTTCTTTGCTCTACTTTGTCTCCTTTAACAACATAAACAACTTGGCCTGCTGGCCTTAAAATAACGCTTTGTTCTGGAACAGACAATCCCTGCCGAATACTAAAAACTATTGTGCCTTTTACACTTGCCCCAGGCTGCCAATCTAACTGGTTTTCAATATCAGCAATAACATCAATAGACCTGCTATCAGACATTAATTTAGGTTTTAATTCTGCAATTTCAGACATAATCTCATTTGGCGAGGTAGGGCTTTTAAGTCTTATCGGGGTGCCAGCCTTTAATTTAGAAACTAATTTTTCTGGAAATGGTATGTGAGCTCGAAGTTTTTTATTATTAACAACTTGAAATACTGGATCGCCTATTTTCAGAAAGTCTCCTATGGATGGAATTTGTTTTTCAATTCTTCCAGAAATGGGAGCATAAATCTTTGTTTTTTCGAAGCTTGATTGTGCAATATCTCTTTTTGATAAAGCAACTGCCAGCTCTTCAGAAGCTTCAATTTTTTTTGTCAGAATAGCGTCCAATGCATTTGAAGAAATAAATTTCTTTGCTACTAATTTCTGATTTCTTTCATATATTTTTTCTTGATTAGCTAGCCGGGTTTGTAGGCGCCTAACCTCTGCTCTTGCAAGAGTTAATTCATATTTATAATTTTTTTCGTCAATTTCTGCAAGAAGATCCCCTTTAGTAACTAATGATCCAGTTCTTGCATATAACTTTATAACAGAACCTGAAATTTCAGCAGAAACAGTTGGGTCAATGATTCCTTTAATTGATCCCATTGCTGTTTCTTTATCTTCAAATTTACTTAAAATGACTTTACTAGTAGTTATATAAATTTCTTTTTTAAAGTTTTTATTTTTAGGCTCATTGTCTCCGCATCCCAAAAGAAGCCAGGATAAAAATATTAAAGTTAAAACTCGTTGTAAATTATTGATCATAAAAATTTTCCGCATTGATTAATTCCCAATCAAAAAAAGGACCTGGATCTGTTTTTCTTTCTGGCGCAATTTGATTGTGCCCGACAATAGCATTAATTGGGTATTTGTTGCATAGACATTTTAAGAGATTTATAAGTTTCATATATTGTATATTTTCAAACGGGGTAAAATCAGAACCCTCAAGCTCTATGCCTATTGAAAAGTCATTACAGTTAGAATTATTCTTCCAATTTGACTTGCCAGCATGCCATGCCCTATCTTTACACGAAACAAATTGTATTAATTCTCCATTGCGCTTAATAAGAAAATGAGAAGATACTTTAAGCTCTTTAATCTTTTTAAAATAGGGGTTACTTTCGATTTTTAGTTTGTTTGTAAAAAAATCTTCAATAAATGTTCCCCCAAACTTATTTGGCGGTAAGCTGATACTATGAATGACAATCATGTTTATTAATTTATCTGCCGGCCGTGCATCAAAGTTAGTTGATTTAAGGAAGTTAGCTTCTATTACCAGCCCAGACTGATTTAATTCATAAAAGTTACATGATGAGTTCATCTAAATCGCTTATAATTATTTGAAAGTAATCTATATGGAAAGTCTAATGGTTTTTGTTAATTTTTGCATCAAATTAGTAATATTAAGGAGGGAATGATGTTTGGAGAAATGTTTAATGATTACATTTTATTTGGGATTGTTGATAATGGAGTAATGTTAATAGGTGCTTTTTTTGGCTTAGGCTTAGAAAAACACTTACCAAATAAATTGCAAGTAGGATTAGGCGCTGTAATTGGTGCAGGCATTGGTAATGCGGTGAGCGATTTTACAGGGGGAGCAGTTAGTTTAAATTGGGATTTAGCATTTGGAACAGGCCTTGGCTGTTTGATTGCATTGGCAGCAATACCATTACTCCATAAATTACAGAAATATTTAAGCAAATAAATAATTTAATTTTAAGAGTCTATTGCTGCTTAATTTATGAGCTTATCATTCAAATTGGTTTATGGTTCATAGTTGCTTTTTTTGTTCTTTTTTTATTCGATGCTGAGCGAAGTTTATTGCAGTTTATTTTATGGATATCATCAGGAGCTTACTTTATATACTCATGGGCACGCGGTGGTCAAACATTAGCAATGAGAGCATGGAAATTAAAACTAACATCTCCTAATGATGCCCTGTGGTTTTATTTTGTAAGATACTTATTAGCATCTATTGGAGTTATTCTTTTTTTTATATCTTTTTTATGGGCAATTTTTAATAAAGAAAATAAATATCTACATGACTTTATTTTAGGTTCAAAAATTATAGACGTTCGATCTTAAATATTAGATATAAACCAATTGATAAGAAAATAACAGTTGGTATTAAGGAGCTCATGAATGGCTGCCAATCATTAAGAAGCCCTAAATGCCTAATCATCGTGTTGAGAATTTGATATGAAATACCAATTACGATACCCAAAAACATTTTTAAATATTTTCCACCTGATCTTTCTTGAAGAAACCCAAAAGGGACTGCAAAAATTAACATCACAAGCGGCATAATTGGGTGAATTAATTTTTCCCATAAAGCAATTTCATAACGCGTTACTTTTTGATTATTTAGCTGCAAATAATTTATAAATTTCGCTAAATTGATCGTAGACATTTTTTCTGGTGATATTATCAGCGCATTCATCATCTCAGGGCGAATTAAAGATTTCCAATTACCGTTTTCAATACTAGTTAATATAACTTTACCCTCACTTAAGGTGGTCAATGAGATATTATTAAGCTTCCATTGGCCATCTTGAAATATACCTTTTTTTGCATTAACAATAGTTCTTAGTTTAAAATCTTTATCAAACTCATAAATATGAATATCCTCTAGGGAACTATCTGGAAGAACATTTTCAATATTTACAAAACTTTTACCATCTTTTATCCAAAATCCAGATTTAAATTCTTGACTTACAAGAGAGTCAGTTGAGACAATTTTTAACTGTTGCGCATTTTTCTCACTATTTGGACTAATAAGATCACCTATTAAGAAAGTAAGAAATGAAAAAAGAAGTCCAACATATAGCAAAGAGCCAGCAATTTTTTTAATAGATAATCCACTTGATCGCATAACAGTAAATTCAGAATTTTGAGACAGCTCCCCAACTGTGTACATTGATCCAATAAGAACAGCTAAAGGAATTATTTCATAGACATGGCCGGGTATACTTAGAAGCACATAATTAATAACTTGTATTAATCCATAACCACCTTTACCAAGGTCATTAATTTCACGAATAAAGTCAAAAAAAGAAAAAAGAGCAATGAGACCAAACATTATCATTGCAATGTTAATAAAAAACTCTTTATTTAAATACTTTGTTATTTGATTCATTTAACCCTTATTAATTACTTTTGGTAATAAAGGAAGATTTAACGTACGTCTATAAAGTAAATAGAAAGCAATAGTTGCAAAACATAGGTGAACCGGCCAAAGACCATACCAAATCTTTGTATTTCCAATTGAAACAATGCTATGTGAGACCCCTAATAAATTGTTATAAATAACAAATAACAATAAAGCCATAATAATATTTACAGATCTACCTGAGCGAGGATTGATAACGCTTAATGGGATTGCGAGAAATACTAATAACAATGCCGAAATAGGCAGAGAAATTCTCCAATAAAGTTCAGCTTTATACCTACTTGAATCAGATGCTAGAAGCTCTAAAGTACTTTTTGCTTCATAAACTTCACCAACCGATATTATTTTGCGCGCTTCCTTTTCAATAAGCACTCCATATTCTGTAAAATAGGTAGTTGAAAATTCTTTTGAATTTGGTTGGCCTTCGTATCGCCTCCCTTCCTTCATAACTATATAATCCTCCCCTCTTTCATTCTCTATTCTTTCTCCTTCATTAGCGATTATTACCCCAACTTTTCCATTTTGAATAGATTGAACAAAAATATTCTTAACTACATTACCAAGCTCACTAAATCCTTCAACATAGAAAATACGATTATCTGATTTTGATTCTTTGAAAATACCGGGGGTAATAGTTGCTAACTCATCCCTACTTTCCAATCCTTTTTTAAATTCTTCCGCTTTATAAACCGCCCAAGGACTGATATATAAAGAGAGCGATGCAATTAGTATAATGATAGGCAGGCTAAAGATAATAATTGGTTTAATCAGGTTTGCTAGCCCTAAACCAGAACTGAACCATATGACCATTTCACTGTCCTTATACCATCTAGTAAGAGTTATTAAGACAGTTAAAAATAATGTTAATGATAATAATAAAGGCAAATGTTTGAGTAAATTAAAAACAAGAACGGTATCAATTGCATCATTGGGTATAATGCCCTTTGCAGCTAAACGGAAAATATAAACCGATCTTTGAGCAATGACTACACCAGATAGAATTAGAATTGTAGCTAATGAAGTATAAAATAATTCTTTTGTTAAAGACGTTTTAAATAGCATGACTTTAAATTTTTGATTTCAATACTAAAGGATATTAAATGAAATTCACCATAAAAACAGATTTAATTACTCAGATACCCGCTGATATTATTACATTGGCAGTTAATGATAAAAACCAAATCTTATGCGGAAAACAGATAGATGCTTTAACTTTGAAGCATTTGAATAATATTTTAAAGTTAGGTGACCTTTCTGCTAGAACTGGTTCAACTTTATTAGTTCATGGTGCTACTAAATATTCTAGAGTAATTTTATTAAGAATTGGAGTTCATGCAGACTTAACCTCTAAAGAATTTTTTAAAGGAATAGTCAGTGTGTCTAATGAGCTAAATAATATAAATTTTACTAAGATCATTTTCCCAATCAATCAATTTGTTAATAAATTATTAACCGAGCAAGCCGCAACTGAATATCTTGTTAGAGCTTTAGCTGATCAAGGATATATAATAAATTCTTTAAAAACTCAAAATAAATCCAAACCTGCTAATTTCCAAGTCTATGTTCATACAGATAAACCAGCGACAAAAGGAATAAAACAAGGATTAAAGAATGGCCAGGCTATTGCTAAAGGTGTAGATCTTACCAAAGACCTTGGTAACTTACCCCCAAATATTTGTACACCAACTTATCTTGCTAGCGAAGCAAAAAAAATAGCACGCGAATACAAAATGAAAGTAACTGTTTTAGAGCAAAAGCAAATTGAGAAGTTAAAAATGGGTTCTTTTCTGGCAGTAGCAAAAGGTAGTAGAGAGGCACCTAAATTCATAGTTCTAGAACACAAGAAGGGGCCAAAGAATAAAAAACCAATAGTGTTGGTAGGGAAAGGCATTACATTTGATGCAGGCGGCATATCAATTAAGCCTTCACCAGATATGGATGAAATGAAATATGATATGGGTGGTGCTGCAACAGTCCTAGGTGTAATGAAAACAGTAGGAGAGTTAAGTCTACCTTTAAATATAATTATGGTTGTCCCAACGTGTGAAAATTTACCTGATGGAAAAGCTGTAAAACCTGGAGACATAGTCAAAAGTATGTCTGGGCAAACTATAGAAGTACTTAATACCGATGCTGAAGGTAGATTGATATTGTGTGATGCTTTGACTTATTCAGAAAGATTTAACCCTGAAGTTGTTATTGATGTTGCAACTCTGACCGGTGCTTGCGTTATTGCATTAGGCCATCATATTTCTGCGGTATTCAGTAATTACGATCCATTAGCTGATGAATTGAAGACTGCTGGTGAAGTTGCATTAGACCCAGTATGGCAGATGCCAATGTGGGACGAATATCAGCCCCAACTAAATAGTAATTTTGCAGATATGGCAAACATTGGTGGACGAGCAGGTGGAAGCATAACAGCGGCTTGTTTTTTATCAAGGTTTGCTAAAAAGTATAATTGGGCTCATATAGATATTGCTGGGACTGCATGGAAATCTGGAAAAGAAAAAGGCTCAACTGGTCGCCCTGTAAGTTTATTAAGTCAATTTCTTATGAAGCGATCTAAAAATTAATTGTTTATTAAAGACAGATATTCCTCTTTAGTTAAATAATTTTTTTTATTAATCTCATTATTAAGAGATATTCGGCATAACCACTCCTCATGAGGGTTTGTATTTATTTTTTCAGGGTTGCTTACGATATCTGCATTAATAAGGATAATTTCACCATCGTCTGGAGCAATAATATCTGATGCAGTTTTGACTGACTCGATAGACCCTATTGATGAATCTACATTAAATTTACTCCCTAGTGCTAAGTCAACGTAAACAATATCTCCTAATAAGTCTTGGGCAAAATTTGTAATACCCAGAAAATACTCATTTTTCTGATAGGGTTTTATCCATATATGTTCTTTTGTGTAAAATAAACCATCAATATAATCCATTACATCCCCAACTTAATTAAATAAACAGTACAGTATTATAATTTAAAGTGACAAATAAAATTAAACTGTATATCATCATGTGAAGTTAAATAAATCAAGGAAATTAGTGAATTTATATTTAAAAAGTATTTTATTGTTTCTATTTTTATCTTTACCATTTTCCCATCTAACCCTTGCAAAAGAATCATCTCAATCCAAGTCACCAAGCCTTTATGTAAAAAATAGTAAAAGTTTAAAAGTGCGATCTTTAAAAGCTATTGTAGTTAATCAAAAAACAGGGGAGGTCATTTATCAGAAGAAAGCAGATGCAAAAGCATCAATAGCGTCACTAACTAAATTGATGACTGCAATGGTAGTTCTTGATTCGGGGATGGATCTTAATAAAAAAATTAAACTTACAAAAGCTGATATCGATAGAGTGAAGCGAACAACCTCAAGATTGCCAATCGGAGCTAAATTAAGTAGGTATGAGCTATTAAAAGCAGCATTAATATCTTCTGATAATAGAGCAGCTTTTGCTTTAAGTCGCTCATACCCTTCTGGTAGAAAAGGTTTTATTAACGCTATGAACGTTAAAGCAATTCAATTAGGCATGCAGAAAAGTCAGTTCCGAGATCCAACAGGATTAGACAAAAGAAATATTTCTACCGCAAAAGATTTGCTTAAGTTAGTTAGAGCTGCATATCAATACTCCTTGATAAGGGAGCTAACAACTACAGCTTCAGAAAATATTAAAATAGGCAAAAAAAGACAAAGTATAGGGTTTAATAATACTAACCCTTTAGTTAGAAAAGGTTTATGGGATATAGGGTTATCAAAAACTGGCTTTATTAGAGAGTCTGGACGTTGTTTAGTTTTGCAAACAGTAATTGATGGCGAGCCAATAATAATTGTTTTATTGAATTCCTATGGAAAATTGACACGTTTTGCTGATGTAAAAAGAATTAGAAAATGGATGAATAGAGTAAATAAACAGAAAACTTAAATTAATTATTTTTTCGCAGGTTTCTTTTTCGCAGGTTTCTTTTTCGCAGGTTTCTTTTTCGAAGATTTTTTCTTACTTTCTTCTTCGATTTCTTTTTTTGATAATAGACTTAATGATTTTTCCAGGCTAATCGATTCTGGGTCAACGTCTTTAGCAATATTTACTTTTATCGCTCCCCTCTGAATATAAAAACCAAACCTACCTTTATAAATATCAATAGACCCTTTGTTTTCTGGATCATCTCCAATTTTTCTAATCGGCTTAAGAAGATCAATTGCTTTTTCTAAAGATATCTTAAATAAATCTTCATCTTTGGGTATAGATTTAAATTTTCCATTATGGTTAACATAAGGACCAAATCTACCAATATTTGCAATAATTTTTTTACCAGTATCAGGGTGCTCACCTAAGTCCCTTGGCAATGAAATTAACCTCAAAGCAATTTCTTCATTAAGATCTACTAATGCTATTTCACTTGGGATGGTGATTCTTTTTGGCTTAATTTTCTTATCTTCTCCTTGCTCGCCTAACTGAAGATAAGGCCCATAAGGACCTATTAATAAAATTACATTTTTCTTAGTTTCTGTCTCAACAGCTACTATTTTTGGTTCTTGTGGGAGGTCTCCATTTGAACTTCTTGTAAAATCACATTCTGGATACCCAGAGCACGCTATAAAATTTCCTCTTTTACCAAGTTTAGAGAGTAATGGCTTGCTACATTTTGGACAATCTTCATCAATAGATTTTTGAGTTATTTTAGAGCGGTCCAGATCTTTCTTTTCATTAATTTGATGATTAAAATCTTTCCAAAAATTAGCCAATACGGATAACCATTCTTTTTTATCAGCTGCAATATCATCTAATTGAGATTCTAATTGAGCAGTGAAATCATAATCTACATAATGGCTAAAATGCTCAGTTAAGAAATCATTTACAACCTTACCAACATCGGTTGGCATGAATCGCTTTTTTTCAAGTAGAACGTATTCTCTATCTTGTAGTGTCGAAATAATACTTGAATAAGTGGAGGGCCTACCAATACCATATTCCTCTAAAGTTTTAACAAGACTTGCCTCAGAATATCTTGGAGGTGGCTCAGTAAAGTGTTGATCACCCTTTATTTTTTCAATGTTTAAAATTTCACCAATCTCTAAGGGAGGTAATGTCGATGAATTTTCTTTTTCATCAGAAGGCGTATCTTCATCTTCCATATAAACTGACATAAAGCCTGGAAACTTTAGAGTTTGGCCCGATGCTCTAAAAATACTTTCTCCTTTTCCAATTTCAAGGTCCACACTAACCGCATCAAATATAGCTGGGGTCATTTGACAAGATAGCGTTCTTTGCCAAATCATTTCGTAAAGTTTGAACTGTTCATCGCTCAAATATTTTTTTAATTCTGTAGGAGTCCTGCTTATATCTGTAGGTCTAATAGCTTCATGTGCCTCCTGAGCATTTTTTGCTTTTGTTTTGTAGCCAATAGCAATTTGTGGGAGGTATTTCGAATCATAATTACCTTTTATATATTCTCTTATTTGTTGGATTACATCATTTGATAATGTCATTGAATCAGTTCGCATATATGAAATAAGCCCAACTGTTTCATTTCCTGTATCAATACCTTCGTATAGTTTTTGCGCAACAATCATAGTTCTTTTTGTTGTGAAGCCAAGTTTTCTTACAGCTTGTTGTTGAAGTGTGGATGTTGTAAATGGCGCTGAAGGGTTTCTAATTCTCTGTTTTTTATCAACTCTTGATACCCTTGTTTTACCTCCACTTTTTAAAAGTAACTCACCAACAATTTTTTCACTTTGTTTTTTCTCATTAACTGTAAACTGCTCTATTTTCTTATTATCTAAAATATATAGTTTAGATGAGAATTGCGACTGATTTTTTTTTGCCTCTAGATGGAGGGTCCAATATTCTTTTGCTAGGAATTTACCAATTTCGGCTTCACGTTCCATTATTAACCTTAGCGCAGGGCTTTGAACTCTGCCCGCAGAAAGACCATATCGTATTTTTGACCACAGCAATGGAGATAAATTAAATCCTATTAGGTAATCTAAGGCTTGTCTCGATTGTTGAGCCCTTACTAAAGCTAGGGCTATATCTCTTGGTTCCTCAATCGCCTGAATAATTGCCGATTTTGTAATTTCCTGGAATACAACTCTTTTTACTAATTTATTTTTTAATAATTTTTTTTCATTTAAGATTTCAGCAATATGCCAGGCTATTGCCTCACCTTCCCTATCAGGATCTGTCGCTAAGAGTACTTCATCAGATTTTTTTACTGCTTTTGTGATGGCGTCCATATGCTTTTTATTTCTATCAATCAGAGCATATTTCATCTCAAAACTATCTGTATCGATGCCTTGTGATTTTGGAAGTAGGTTTCTTATGTGTCCATATGAAGCTAGAACTTCAAAGTCGCTTCCTAAATACTTAGATAAGGTTTTTGCTTTAGAGGGAGATTCAACTATGAGTAGTTTTGTCATTATGGCTTTATTAGTTTTAGTCTAGTAAAAATTATGCATCATAAGGATAAAGTTAGAACTATTCAAGTTAAATCAAAGAAAAAAATAAAAGCATCATTGTTAATTAATGAAAGATATTTAAATTTTTTATTCACTATTGAAAGATCTGCCTCCGTCTACATTTAATATATGACTAGTAATAAATGGAGCATTTAATAATAGAAACTCAACTGCTTTGGCAATATCATCTGCAGTACCAACTTTTTTTAGCATAGTTTGTGATATAACTTTTTTACGGTATGGTGCATCAAATTCAGTTGATTTTTCTGGCCATAGAACAGGTCCTGGCGCAACAGCATTTACTCTGATTTCGGGACCAAGTTCTTGGGCAAGTGATTTAGTTAAGGTAGCCAAGCCTGATTTTGCAATTGAATAAATAATATAGTTTTTCTTAGGATTTGTTATATGTGCATCGGTAATATTAATTATGGAGCCATTAGATTTTTTTAAAAAAGGACTAGCTTCTTTGGATAGGAAAAGAGATGCTTTAAGGTTGCTTCCAATGAGCTCATTCCAATTTTCTTCATTAACATCGTTTATATCAGTCGGATAATAGGAGGAAGCATTATTAACAAGAAAATCTAATTGACCATAGATCTTGATTGCCTCATTAATTATCAAGGAGTAACAATCTGGGTTTAAAAGATCTGCTTGAATTATTGAGGCAGAGCCTTTTCTAACCTTATTTAATTGATCTTGAAGTGAGATTGCTTCGGTCTTTGAATTTTTATAATGAATAATTAAGTTAATATTGGCTTTATGAAGCCTTCGGCATATTGCTTCACCAACTCGTTTAGCCCCGCCAGTAACTATTGCAACTTGTTTTATTTTATTCATTTTCAATTTAAATATTATTTGAGGTTATTATAATCTATGAATATAAACAATATGACAACTTAATGCCTATTTCAAAAATTAGACCTATTAGAAGCTATGTTCTCAGACAGGGGCGTCTAACTAAACATCAAGCAGAGGGGATTAAATTACTTTCTACGCTCTATACTATTCCTTTTGGAGATAATATTCTGAATTGGGATACTATTTTTAATGGTGAGGGAAAAAAAATTATTGAAATAGGCTTTGGTATGGGTCATACAACTGCCGAAATTGCTGAAAACTTAAGCGATTCTAATTTTATTGCAATCGATGTTCATTCCCCAGGGGTCGGAAATCTTTTAAATAAAATAGAAGAAAAAAATTTGAAAAATTTAAAAATTATTCAGCATGATGCGGTAGAAGTTTTAGAAGAAATGACCTTAGATGAAAGTCTTGATGCCATTCATATTTTTTTCCCAGACCCATGGCATAAGAAACGCCATAACAAAAGAAGGTTAATACAGCAGACTTTTTTAGAATTAATAAGCAGAAAATTAAAAAAAGAAGGCTATATTCATATAGCAACAGATTGGGAAGACTATGCTAATTGGATAATAGAAATTTTTAAAAAGAATTCAATTTACAAAGCTAAAAATATTAATTTTTCAAAAAAGCCTTCATATAGACCTAAAACTAAATATGAAAATCGAGGAGTTAATTTAGGACACCAAGTTTGGGATATGGTTTTTGTTAAGAGCTAACCAACTTTGAATAATTTCATCTGCTTCTTCAACCCCTTGTTTTTTTAAACTAGAAAATAGTTGAACAGTACACTTTGCCTGAAATAAATCAGCCCATCGGGTTTGAACTTCTTTCTTTACATCAGAAAGAGCTCTAAGCGATTTATCTTTTGATAATTTATCAGATTTTGTAAGTAAAATATGAATTGGCTTTTGTCTTGGAGCAAACCAATCGAGCATTTGAATATCTAGGTTCGTTAAAGGTCTTCTTATGTCCATAACAATAACAAGTCCAGCAAGACTATTTCTCTCCTGAAGATATCGGGGTAAAGTTTTTACCCAATGATCTTTAATGGCACCAGGGACTTTTGCATACCCATAACCAGGAAGATCAACTAAAGACATATGATCACCAATACTAAAGAAATTTATTAATTGCGTTCTACCAGGCTGCTTACTAACATAAGCAAGGCGATTTTGTTTGCTTAAAGAATTGATTGCGCTTGATTTTCCAGCATTTGATCTTCCAGCAAATGCAATTTCAATTCCTTCATCAATCGGAAGCTCATCAAAGTGATTTACTGAAATAACAAATCTAGCATTTTGTAAAAAAGCCATTTTTTCCCCTTTAGTCTTGAGTTAATGCTATCACGTTGTGCGTATTTTAGTTAAAATGTAGCCCCTTAAAGAATTAACTTTGGAGTCTTAATGATAAAAATTATTCAGTTTGTTGGTTTGATTATATTTTTTTTTAGTGTTGCAGCTATTGCTGAAACAAAGCTTACTTCAGCAGAATTAGTCAGTACAAAAAAAATTATTAACAATTTATGTATCGCTTGCCATGCAATTGATGGCAATAGTGCAGTTACAGCTAATCCAAAACTAGCAGGGCAGCATGCCGGTTATATTACAAAACAACTTAATAATTTTAAAAGTGGGCTGAGAGAGAATGCAGTTATGGCTGGCATGGTTGCTAATTTAACTGAAGAAGATATGACAAACCTTGGCCATTATTTCTCCGAACAAAATATTTTATTGTCATCAGCAATGGAGAACGGTGTCGGCTCTGTAGGTGAAAATATTTTCCGTGCAGGAATAAGAGGTAAGGGAGTAGCTGCTTGTGCCAGCTGTCATGGACCATCTGGACACGGTATACCTGATAAATACCCAAGACTAAATGCGCAACATTCTGAATATACCCTCGCCCAGTTAAATGCATTTAGGCTTGAAGTAAGAAAAAATGATCCTGCTGAAGTTATGAGAACAATAGCTCAAAAATTAACAGAACAAGAAATGCAGGCGGTAGCAGATTATATTCAAGGTTTAAGGTAGCCAACCAACATGCAACTTAAATTAGCCTAAGCTGTCATTTATTTATATAACTAATGCGTATAATTTTTGAAAACATCCAATAAAAATTTAAAAAGTTTTATTAGTCTTTTAAGCACGATGAGATTTGCAATTACAATGTTTTCGCTTCTTGCAATTGCTTCAATTATTGGAACAGTCTTAAAGCAAAACGAACCTTACAATAATTATATTATTAAATTTGGTCAATTTTGGTTTGATATTTTTGAAAAACTTGGGATGTATAATGTGTACCAAGCTTTTTGGTTTCTTCTTATATTAATTTTTTTAATTATTTCAACTTCACTATGCATCTCTAGGAATACCCCTAAAATACTAAAAGAATACAAAAGCTTTCAAGATCGCGTTAGAGAAAAATCCTTATTGTCTTTCAAACATTCATACCAATTACCATTAAAAAAATTTAGCGTAAAAAAAACTATATCTTTTTTAAAATCACATAATTACAAAGTTAAGCACAAGGTTATTGAGGGTAACGGGGATTTAATTGTCGCAAAAAAAGGTGATCTTCAAAAGCTCGGATATATTTTTACTCATTTAGCAATCGTTATAATTAGCATTGGTGGACTATTAGACGGAAATCTAGTTTTTAAGGTTCAGGAGTTGATAGGGACAAAACAAATTCAATTGGAAGACCAACCACTATCTAAAATTCCTTTGGAAGGAAGAATGAGTGAAGATAATCTTTCTTATAGGGCAAGTATTTTATTATCTGAGGGGGATACAAAAACAGCTGCAATTCTCAGAGCTAAGGAAGGGTATCTTGTTCAAGAGATTCCATTTTCAATAACATTAAAAAACTTTAATATTAAGCATTATTCTACTGGTCAGCCTAAATCATTTGAAAGCGAATTATTGGTAACAGATAAAAAAACAGGAGAATCTATAAATAAAACTATTAGCGTTAATAAACCTTTAACTTATAAGGGCGTGACTATTTATCAGGCTGCTTTTGAAGATGGAGGCTCACAATTAGATTTATTAGTTTGGGATTTAAACTCTTCACAACCCTCTTT
>Ga0209816_1001807_pt1 | contig 15670 bp, 30 predicted proteins | sample CoawatmetaG01DNA_FD_187509 | JGI IMG/M metagenome (GOLD analysis project Ga0209816, IMG submission 187509) | Marine microbial communities from the West Antarctic Peninsula - Coastal water metaG017-DNA (SPAdes) (version 2) | ecosystem: Environmental > Aquatic > Marine > Coastal ... | reverse complement strand
CATATCAAGAATGGTATTCAACATTAATCGCATCGTGGATGCTTTTTGCTCTACCGTTTTTGATCTTGCCAGTTCTGCCTCCACCATTGGGGGAAGCAGCTGTCTTCGAATCGGAGACGAATTTAATTGATCATTTAAATCGTTAGTATTTTGTTGTGAACCTTCTTTCGTTTCACTCAAATTTTCAGCGTTCAAATTATCTAAAGTAATGGTTTGCCTCCCTACGGTTTTGAAAATATCCACTACGTTTCCGACCCTAAAAAGTGCATCATAATGGAGATCTATGCTCAATAACGCTCGAATATGCGCTTCTGCCGAGCCAAACTGGTGCATGTTAAGTGAACCTAAGCCTTTAATGTAATGCCCATCTTCGTAACCATCCTCAATTGCTAGTTCATTCAGCGGTATCTTACTGTATTCACCACTGATCGGGTTAGTAGATCTCAGTCTTGGAACCAGTTCATCCATAAATTCGAATATTGATTCAGTATCGAGCCTAAACCAGTTAGGCCTCTCTGCCTTAACATACTGATCTAAATTGATTATTATTGGATAACTGTAATCAAACCCTTCGGTAAACATGAATAGGTCGTGTTTTAATTCATGTACCTTGCCTAATGCTAACCAACTACTGTTTCGTTTAGTTGCTTTGTTTAATTCGTCTAATACGTTTAGTAAGTTCTCTTCAAATTCGCCTTGTGGCCAGGTTCCATCGGGCCATATTATTGCGTATTCGAACTTCATATCGACTAAGTCATCTACCCAAGCTCTGTTACTGTTATCGAAAAGTTCTAGTATACTGTGTTCACAACTGTTTAATAAATTGGCTTTTAGACTGGCTCTTAATTTGGCTGTGTATTCTGGGTGATCGTTTAATTCATTATAAAATGTTTTATTGGGGATAACGTGAACTAACTTATTATAGTGTCTTGTGTTTAATTGGTAGTTACGGTTTGAATCGTTTTGTGTTTCGTATCGAGTGTTTTTATTCATACTGGTATTTATAGCATATGTTATCGAATATATGCTTACTTATCTGTCTTTCAACAGGTTACTACTATCTTGACCAATCATGAGCGAATCATCATTGATTTTTCCTTTAAACTTACTACTATTATACACGGTTTCGAGTGGTTTGTCAATCTTTATTTAAGTCTTAAATGCTTCTCATTCGCATTCGCTGAAGAGCTGCTGATGTAACATCGAATGGATAGTGTTTTATTATGATGATATGTATAAGATCATCTATATGTTTGACTCGGGGAGGGTAAGAATGGGTGCACCTTGAGGAATGCACCCAACCTAAACGTACCTGACAAAATGAACCTACTACTGAATACCCTTATTCCTTACTAACTACCACTTATTATACACAGATTACATACCCTGTCAACTGTATAGTGCAAAAATACCTGCACTTTTTCTAAGTGATCTATATGTCGTAATCTGTAGAGCAGAAAATAGTTGTAAGTCATTGATATCTATAGGAAAGAAACTTGCTCGTAGGCTTGACATTCAAGGCGTCTTGCTATATAATGTATAATGACAGCTCTAAACTTTACGAATGTTAAATTCCGTACAATAAATACACTATAAGAAAATGATACTACCACCTAAAATTTTAATAATAATAGTAATTACCTTATTGGGTTTTTGGATAATCCTATGAGTTGGTGGTTAAGTAAAAAAAAGAGCAAGCCAGCATTGATATGTAAGTTGTGTGGAGCATTAATAAACATTATCCATCATCCACCACGTGATATTTGTTATGATTGTACAAAGAAGAAGTAAATGAATACTTGTTTATCAATAATACTAGCAGTATCTAGCCACATTGGGCTCGCTGGTGACTATAATGAAGTCCATCCTAGTGTAAGATGCACGGTAGGTAATACAATTTATGGTGTATATTACAATAGTGAGAGCAATGAATCAGTATATGTGGGTAAGAAATATGGTAATTGGGAGATTGGACTAGTAAGTGGCTACACTTCAATGCCAATCGCACCGATGATTCGCTATACTAACAATGGATTCTTTATAACACCAGCATATGAAACAGGTGGTAAGTACGGTGTTGCGGTAGGATATGAGATTTCCTTCGACATTTAGCAGTAAGTCTGTTATAATAGTACTATGAAGAGAGAAGTCTTAACCGTTAAACAACGCAATCAACTAAAGGTTGAGCATAAAGAGTACAATAAGCGACTACGATCTAAGTATCTACACGCAATGCAGATGTCTTTAGACGATTATATAGACTATCGACAGGGTTATTACCACGGCTTTAAAGAGTTTCAGGCAACCAAAAAGGCTGCTCGTCGAGCACCAACCCCTCAGGTCAGAGAGACACAACACGTACCTAGTATGACAAGTGGTAGAAAACGTGTTGCCGTGGGCGAGGATACCTGGTCAGACGCTCAAGAACGTATTGAAATAAGTAAAAGTTATACAATAGTACCAGCGTACAACAAAGGTCCTTATATGGTTGTTCCTAAGAGCGAGTTGCACACGGCTGGAAAGAAGGTATGAAGTTTAAATGGAAGCAAGTAGGCTGGTTAGGCTTTTGGTTCTTCTTAATTAAAGGGTTGATATGGTTGTTTATATTCTACGCCTGGTTTTATATTGCGTAAGCACTAAATATATACATGTATGATACTAAAGTAGGCAACATCCATTTAGAAATCACCAGTAAATGTAATGCTAGGTGCCCTCAATGTATCAGAAACTTTCATAATTCCCCTCATACCGATCCTACCTTACCCGAAGAAGAGTTAAGTTTAGATGAATTGATAAAGATTCTAGATGATCCTATGTTCTCAGATGTTTATGCCATTAATATTAATGGCGTCTATGGTGACATTGTAATGCATTCTGACCCATTACCTCTGTTACAAGAGATACTAAGACGTAATATCTATATTAACTTACATACTAATGGTAGTGGACTAAGCAAACACTTCTGGGAGGAGATTGGTAAGTTACAATTACACGTTGTATTTGCCTTAGATGGGCTCGCTGACACACATCATCTTTATAGAAGGAATACTAGATTTGATATAACATTAGCAAACGCAGAGACATTTATAAACAATGGTGGAACTGCTGTATGGCAGTTCATAGTCTTTAAGCATAATAAACATCAGGTTGATGAAGCAAGAGAGTTAGCGAAGGAGAAAGGCTTTATTAAGTTTGTAGAGATTATGTCATCAAACAGATTCCTTCCAGAGTACAATGCAATATCTATAAAGGATAAAGACTTTGAACACAGTTATTACTTAGAGCGAGAGGATACCATAGACGAGGAACTAAAGGTACACCCAATGCGTAATATTGATGACACTAGAGAAGCATACAGTAATCCACCTACTCCAGGGCGACCTGTAGGTAAGCCTTACCCTCGTACTGAGGCTATCCCTGATGAAATAGTATGTGATGTAGCAAATGGTTCGTTGTATATTAGTTATGACAAACGTTTATGGCCTTGTTGTTTCATCGCTCCAGCATTCGATTCAGCACACCGCGGCGGATGGAATAACAATCTACACTTATTGTTTAAAGAACAGTTGGATAAAGACTATGACTTTAATAATATTATTAAACGGTCCGTGGGCGAGATAATGGATGATACTAATAACTTTAGAGTTGTATCTGATGAATGGACTAAGACAACGTTATGTGATGTTTGTAACCAACAATGTGCCGCAGATGGCATATGGACTCTGAATAAAGCAAGCCAGAAGGGTTGGCATGAAGAAATTAGCACTACAGAATAGCATTAACCCATTGCTATTAATCAAACTTATGCTATATGCTCGCCGAGCTAATCAAACTTATGCTTAAATTGTTAATAACTTTCCAGTAGATTCTACTACTAATCAGTACGATTCACCAAACTTATACTAATTATGCAACAGATTATGCAATAATATCCCTACCGGGTGGTGATGCATATGAAGTCATATATATGTTTGAATAGGAGAATACGAATAAGAACGATTGACATTCAGGTAATAATAGTGTATTATAATAGTACGTATAACTGATTATATAGTGTTGAAAGAACAATTAAAAGGAGTAGTAAATGTTTGATATAGCACCACTGATGAGTTCCTTCCTTATTATACTAAGAGAAGGGTTTGAGGCAATGCTAATAGTAATGTTAATATTCGCTTACATAAAAAAGTTTAAGGCAAAGGATAAAGCAAAGTATATATGGTATGGTATAGTAACAGCTGTTCTATTAAGTATAGGCATAGCAGTAGGGTTTACAACCATAGCAGGGTTAACACACGAGCATGAAGAACTGTTTGAAGGAGTTACTATGTTAGCGGCTGCAGGTATGTTAATGTATGTAGCATACTGGTGTCATAGTGCAGGACGGATATTTGAGACAACCTTTAGGAATGCATTAACAACTGGTACGGCAATGGCATTAGGTGTTACTGTATGTCTTGCTATACTAAGAGAAGGGTTTGAGATAGTATTGTTTTATGCTGCCTTATTCAGTAGTGACATAGGTATTAACCAACCAGCGATTATAACTGGAGCATTACTAGGCATAATAGCGTTGGGTATTGTATACATACTAATGAGAATGACTATTATTGCATTGCCTACTAAGGTGTTCTTTACTGGTAGTAAGTACTTCTTACTAGGTTTAGCCATATACTTTGCGTATGAAGGCGGACATGAACTAATGGAAGTGTATGATTTTAGTTTAGAGTCTATAATGGAGTATAGATTATGGCATGAAGATGGCCCAAATGCTTGACAAGTAAGACGTCTTATGTTATAATAGTACTAACAATTGAGGAAATATCATGAATGAAGAGCATAAATGGAAGTTTGTAGATAAAGCATTAAACTATCTTAGCATAGCAGCCATTGGTCTAATAGGATTAGCGTGTTGGTCAGCATGGTTTTATTAGGAGAATAGCATGGGATATGAATATGATCAATGGGTAAGTGATGATGACATAAGAGAGAACGCACCTACTCGTGGTATGGAAGGTGAGAAAGACGAGTTGAGCGATAGATTAGTACCAAGACGGTACAGTGATCCGAGAGATGGTAGTGGTATTGTTAAAGAAGACGAGTCTCTTATAGCAAGTATTTTAGAAGAAGAAGCAAAGACATGGTCATTAGAAAAAGGTAGTGGCTGTGGTTGTGGGCGGTCACCTACTGGCAGTTGTGTAGGTTGGCATAAACTTACAGAGGAACAATACGATAAAACACTTAAAGAGTATTTAGACACACCAGATAGTGATAAGCATTCGTTCTTTAAGCCTAAGAATAAAAAGGAACTTACTAAGGAGGAGGCGTTTAATGCCATAGTAGAAGGACTAAACATTATGTCCGAGGGATTAGGTGGTGGTATCGATAAAGATATCATTAAAGCCAATCCATTACTAGCGGGTATTGACGAACCATGGAATCCACCGAGCGGTGCCATTGATCCAGACTTAGAAGATAATGATAACTCAGAGGAGAAATAGTTATGGGTAACAGAGATAAACAAAAGAAAGAGAAGAAGAAGCCTAAGAAGGATAAGAAATGATGTTGTTTACAGTACTACACTTAGCAGCCATTGTATCAGTAATGGCAGGAAGTTTTATAGCAGGCTTTTGGTATGCTAATAACTCGTATGTAAGACATAAAAAGACTGTAGATAGTATAAGAAAGACACCAGGACATGACTTTAGGAGTAGAGATGTCATTAAATAGTCTAAAGAATAGTCCTAAGGATATAGTTCATGCCTTAGAGGAAACTAAGAAACTTGCCGATAAGTTATTAAAGAAGCGAAAGTTTAATGAAGAAAGGGCAGAGCATGACCGTACCCCACGTATTATTATAGGTGAACGAACTGTAAAAGGTGATGTAACTAGAGTTAAACCCCCTCCACGCCCTGCTCCATTGCCACCAATGAGTCCATTCGAACGTGCCCACGACAAAGGATATAGTAAAGATTCAGATGATTAAAGAGTATATACCACTAATTGTTAGTGTGGCTATTATAATTGGTATATGGTATACACTTAACCACACAACATTTTTAGGATAAAAGTATGACACATTTAATAAAGAAATCACTAAGAAGGGTTATAGCAAAACAATCAGTATTGTATGCTACTGGATATCCAGAGAGACATTTTCCAGCAGGTATGAGACCTCAACCAGGTAATAAACGAAGTATCAATTACGCCAAATAGGAGAACAGTATGGCAAAAGCAACTAAACAAAAGAAAGACATGAACGATGTCTACAATGTAACAAAGCAGTTAAGAGACTCAGCAGGTATGATATGGATAACAATGATAGCATACATTGGCTACGTAGAGTTATTTAAAGGAGGTCTATAATGGCTTCTGAAGGAGATATAACAGACTTGGAACGTATACAGAGTCAAGTAGATGAAAACCCAATAGTTATCTATATGAAGGGAACACCACAGTCACCACAATGTGGCTTTAGTAGAGCAGCAGTTAGTCACCTTGCTGAGACAGGTGTAGAGTTTGCCTATGTTAATGTAATGGAAGATGAAGGTGTTTACTATAACTTACCAGCGTTTGCAGACTGGCCTACATTCCCACAAATATACTTTAACGGAGAGTTAGTAGGCGGTGGTGACATTATAACCACAATGGCTGAGGACAATAGTCTAAAGGACTTAATGGAACACGCAGTACAAACACATACAGGTGGAGTACCACAATGATTAAATCAGAAGAATACGAATTACAGGCAATGTATCATGCAGTTGAGAAGGCTACAATGGGTGGAGATCCATTAGTAGTAGCAGGTATATTCATGGCACAAGCAATAAAGATATACAAAACAATACTATGTGAAGAGGAGTTTAATCAAGTAACAGAGTATATACTAAAGACTAAGGGGAATATAGACGAGATAGAAAAACCAACACTACAATAGGAGAATAGAATTATGAAAGTATTATGTATATTATATGACGACCCAACAGGTGGTTCTGAAGAAGCAGCGGAGTTTAATAAGGAGCCAGTATGAGAGATATAACATTAAAAGCATTTGCGAAGTTTATAAAGAAGAAAGCATTAACTATACCACCAGTGTTTAACAAAGACAAAAAACCCGTTAAGAGTAAAAAATAATGGATGTATGGATTCTCATACTAGTAATGCTTAACCCTACTACGCCACATATACTAACGATTCCAGTTGAGGAGTTTGATAGTAAACAAAGGTGTATAAGTGAGTTAACAATTCTTACTGAAGCCGTTAATGGCGATGATGATGAAACAGCAACATTAATATGTTTATTAGATAGACGTCCTACTGATATGAATGATGGCTTTAGGCCAGATGACTTTGAACCAGCGAACGAGAGTGAAGAGACATGGGAAGGTGTTTGTCCTACACCAGGTGATATGATTCCTTGTAGAGATGATCCTGGAGGAGAAAATGATCCTAATAGGAACTGGGACGATCCAAAGACGTTAGATGTAAAGCAAGAAGAGTATGCGTTATTAAATAGGCGCTATTGGTAATGGTTATGCAAGATGTCGACTATCAAAAAGTAGTTGATGACTTAGACCGACAGGACTTCCATGCAATGGAAGATAGGATGGAAGAAATAATAACAATAGGAGAGAGTATGAAAGCAATAGATAAGTTAGAAAGGTCAATGAATAGTTTACGTAATACTGTAATCTTTTGTATATCAGTAGTTGTAACAATAGAAATATTAACGTCATTCTTATGGTAGTATGTCAAAGCCTTTAAGGTTTAATAACTATGAGAAGTATGACAAGTGGGTCAATGGTAGAGTTAATCCACATGGCGTTGACTGGTTAAAAGAATATGCTCAAAAAGACTTTAGTAGACCAGTTAGACAATCATTAATTAAAAAACTAATTAACAAACTAAGACGGAGATAAACATGGAAGACAAATACACTATACAACAACCACGACCCAACCTTAATGAGGCTAAGGACTTTAGTAAAACTGGTAAAGCCTATAAGAAAATGTTAGCAGCCAATGAGGCAAGGACTGAAGAGTCTGCTACTAAGAATAGCAATTGGGCGCCAGGTGCCTTAAAACGGTTAAAGGCTAAAACTAAAAAAGTCCGTAAGTGAAGTATAAAGAAACATCACTACTCACTGTAACTCTTGTTATTGGTGCTATACTAATAACTAGTGCCGTTGTATTAGACGTTGCTTTCGGCATACACAATGCCTTTTACCTCTTTGGACTAATAGCAAGTAATCTATATTTGTAATACACATTACAATGTACCAAAACATATTATATAATACTGAAATCTGCATAAATAGTATTTTAGGAGAACTATTATGGAATGGTTAAAAGAGAATAAAATGTGGGTAATCGGTGGCGTTGTTGTTTTAATAATGCTTTGGAACTGGTTAGGTCCTGTTGCGGCTTAATAACGCAATACGATTTGTTGAAGAAGTACTCAATGAGGGTAGTATTATGAAGGAAAAGACTGTTAGGAAAACTATGCCAATACAGGCAAAAAATGTATTCGGCCACACGCAAGTTAAGAAAGGTTCAGCAGTACTATTTGACATACACAATATAAAGAAATATAATAAGAAGCATCAAGGAAACTTAGATGACTTCGGACAAGACTAGGAGATGTTATGAGTAGCAAAGATAGATTTACATTTATACCTTGGATGAAGAGTGTTAATACAATATGGTTACTTGGCTTTGGTGTTATAGGTTTATTCATAACACCATTGGTAAAACTTGCAAGTATGGCTGCGATAGCGTGGGCATGTTGGGAGATTTATCAAGACTGGCAAGACCAATAAAAAACATGGGGAGACACCAGTGCTACGCATTGGACCAATGGGAGATGACTAAGGCGGGCAACTGCCTTTTTCATTGACAATAAATATAAGCATGGGCACACGTAAACTATATCCAATTATTTTTAGAAATGGCCAATTCGGAACAAGTCTTTCATACTTTATATCACAACATAAAGGATTCCACCACTGGACAAAAGAAGTTGAGGTTTATGAAGGTGTAATGTTTAAAGGAATTGCAAAGTGGGACACAAGTGAACTATCACTAGACAAATTCTTTGAAAAGTTTATTGAAGATATTAAAAAGGTGACTTGTAAAATATCTACACATCATAAATTAACACAAATTGATTTAGGACTTATTGGAACATCTGTATTTCCTATTATCATTAAACCATCAGAAGAATTAATAAACATTAATATTAATAGAGGGCCGGTAGATTGGGAAACCAAAGGGCCATTCAATAACTGCATTGCCTTTCCGTGGGAGCCTGCAAATGATTTAAAGAGACAAGAGAAAACGTTTAATAGTAACATAACTTATCTTAAAGATAACTTAAAAGCAAAAGGTACAGACTACCATGTTGTATCCGTGATAAAGTTATATAGAGGTGATATAGATGAGTATAATAAATTATTAGAGTTTATTGAAAGCCCTCCATTGACAGATGACACTGAACTAAAAAGTTTAGCAACTTTTCTTGGCTTCAAATAAATATAGATACCAACCATGACATACATATAAGAAGGATTAAGATAATGGCAGAAAATAGAGATAATGAACATTACTATATATGACGATTACGACTTAATAGGCAATGCGTTAGCATCTGCATTAGTTCAGACAAAAGCATATGGTCCAAAGATGTTTAAATGGATGTGGGACACTCATAGTTACTATGACGAGGATGATGTCACCCAAAAGAATATAGTCGCTGACAGAGATTGGGCAATAGATAGTGGTTACTTAAACTACATACAAGCAATGGAAAATGAATGTGGTAACGGAACAGAAATACTACAGACTACATTTTTAGATGGATTCTTTGAACAGTTTGGAGGGCCGTGGAATAATGTTGTATGGGCCAATTGGTTTGGTACGGTATCTGCTAAGTATCCAAAATTAAACAACCACGACAAGTTAATACTATGTCAAACAAGTCGCTTTGATGCGGCAATGAACTATTGTTGTGAAGGTGTTATGCGTCCAATATCATTGAAAGATATAGACATTAGTACCGAGAATTGGCGTATGGATCATGTTGAACAATACAGCAGTAACATAGGTGAGTGGACAGACTTGTGGTATAATAACTGGCATGAGCAATGCAAGAACGATTATGCAGATGGTAAATTAAAGTACTTCTTCCAGTTAAACCGTTTACATTGGGATTTGTTTCATACTATAAAAGGTATTAAAACAGATAAAGTAAAGATGTATACAATAGACCAAGCAAATGATGTTCTTAGAGAAGTGTATGAAGGCGGACCAGGACAATTTGATTCAACACATATGGACCGTGTTATAGAAACAAACCCAGACGGATTAGTTATTGATAGTAAGTGGCATAGTAATTTGCAACCTATACAGGACCATTTGTCAATGACATTTAATGATAAACAACTAAGCAACATAAACAGATACATAATACAATGCCAGAAAAGAGTTGACTACTTTAAAGAACACTTTCCGGATTTAAAAGAATAGTATGAAGGTAGCCATATGCATTAGCGGTGAAACAAGAACGTGGAATACTTATGGAGTCGTCAATGGACGTTATGCTACCAGTAGTTTTAAAAGTATAGATGATAAAGGTTCCCGTTACCTTAAAAAAGTCACATGTTGTGAGTCTTTTTATGAAATGTATAATAGCATTACTGATGCTTACCCAGATGTGCAGTTTGATATATATGGCGTTGCATGGGATCATTGTGAACTACCGCTTAATACTAAGAAGTTTAAAAACGTAAACATTGTTAATTGGCACGATACGGACTTTAGACTATTAGAAACATATAAAGAAATATACTACCAGGCAAGACGTGAATTTGGTAACTTACCAGAAGCGACTCGTGATACAGCATATTTAAATACTATGGCACAATGGTGGGGGATGTTACAATGCTTTAAAGATGCAGCCATGACTGATGATTACGATTTATATGTTCGTGCTAGGTGGGATCTAAACTATGACGTTGCCCCCATAACTTCCATGATACATGATAGAGGGACGTCATTTACTGATCTGTACACACCAAAAACAGTATTTGGTTCAAACATAAGTGTAGAATACGGTGGTAAAGATACAGTTAAGTTCCATGATCAGTTCTTTATACTATCAAAAGATATTATAGAAGCATTGGACTTCAGTACTAATACTGCAACCATGTCGTTAGTAAATACTTTTGGCTTAAACAAATGGCCACCAATACATTTATATAGAGGAGTGACGGCAGTCTTTTTAAATCACCATGACCCAGACTTAAACTATACAGCATTAACTCTATTCTATAAATCGTGGTTTTCCAGAACAGTTACTGATGATGATGAAACCATTAAGTTTTTTCAATTAAAAGATATTGATAAAGCACAACAAATTAAACGACCTAAATAAATACCGTAAAGGATATTAATATGAAAGATCAAATAATAATGTTATTGATAGGTATTTTGATTGCCCTTGGTGGTTGGAATCTAACCCAAACTTTTAGTTTGTCAACTACACAAGCAGTTATTGATGATAAAGTTGATAAGTTAGAAAGACTAACAGACAGACTTCGTGACCAAATGGACGATATGAGAGACATGGATGAAGATATCATGGAACAACATGAAGATTTGTTTGAACAAATTAGAAATCAAGACAACGATAGTGGCTCAAGGTACTCATACTAAATAATGACTGATAAGGGAATAATAATAAGTATGATAATTGTAATTGCATTAGGTGGATTTTTTGCACTTAAATTATATGCGCTAAATAACGAAGTACGTATAGCACAAGAGCAAATGATTCAATTAGAATTACAACTAGAAGAACAGAAGTTAATAAATCAAAAAGTCAAGAAAAATCTTGCAGAAATTAATTACAGATATCAGTTAAGTTTGAGGACGGTAGATGACCGCAGAATGAGGTAGAATTATGGGAAAAAGAGCAGTACCCTTTGTTGAAGTTAAAAAAAATGCAAACACTCGTAAGGCTGTTGCATCTAAGAAAAATATGAGCCACGGTTCATTTAGATGTGCAAGACACCCTAACAGTAAGCGTTGCAACAACGGAAGTACAACATAAAAAAATCGGAGGCCGGTACGCTTCAAAGGCCGACAAGTTCGGCCTTTTTGAGGTAATAATGAGATGGCTCAAACGACTATTATGTTTAAAAAAGAAACAAGTGCGCAAGTTTGCGAGAGTACCGAGTCACAAAAGTAATATGTTACCAACTAATTACCCACCAAAATATAAAAAATAATGATAGCAGTATACCAAATAGTTAACGCACACGCACCAGCAATACATTGGTGGTTAGCAACTGATCCAAGGTTCGGTCCTCAACTGTATCAATTAGAAGATCCGCATCATACACAGACTATACCAACTCAATTAGATAAAAACTTTGTAGGTGGCATTGTTACTGAATGGCGTCATCCAACAGATATGGATCAGACAGTTTATGAACTACATCAAGAATCTCTTAGAGAGATGGAAAACTTGGTTAGCGGATCATCCACTGATCATATCAGAGTTGATTGTACATCTAAATACTTTAATGCTATGGAAGGACATTGGGGCAATGGTGAAGACCCAATTGTAGGGTATCAGTATCCAGTCTGGAGTAATTATTTTGGTAACACTAATTCAGCAGCGGTACCATTAAGTGATAAACTTATTTTTTGTGAGTCATCTATGGCAGAGAACTGCTTCTTTTATGTAAGCCAGTATGCATTTGTTACATTAACTTTAGAAGAAATTGATGAGCACACCACAGTATGGTGGGAAGATCACAAACTAATGGGTGGAAAAATACTAGATAGTTGGAAAGACGTGTGGTATAATAAGTATCACCAACAAGTGATTAACGATTTTAATGAAGGGGAACTACAATATATGTGGCAACTAAATTTCGCTCACTGGGATCTTCACACCAATCTTAAAAACGGTATTGATAATTTTGAACTTGACTACTCTTTTGATCGATTATTTAAAAGCAAATTAGATCCACATGGTATACTACCACAAACAGAAACATTAGATCATATTAAAGACAAAGTAGATTATCTTTCAGTTGACATTAATTGGTTTGATAATATTGATGTTATATTAGACTACTTACAAATAACAAAAAGTGATGCGTTAGTACAGTCAGCAAAGGATTATAAACTTCGTTTTGAATATTGTAGAGAAGAATACAATAAACTGTTTAGTAAATATCTAATCAAATAAAATAAATACAAATGACTTTAAGTAAAAAAACAATGGAACTACTTTTAGTAAACTATAAGAATCTGCACAATAGTATGTCGCACTTTAAACCTTGTGCTGAGAAAGAGAAGTTTATAACGTTGATTGCTGACTTGGAATTAAAAATAAAAACTACGATAGAATATCCAGATGGAATGACAGCACTAGAGTTTGCGACACACTTGGCAGCACAGGCCAATAAACAGGGAGAAGGATAATGAGAGAAAAGATTAGAATGCAAAGCACAGAGTCAGCACATTTTTATACATGTACAAAGAATAAACGACTACATCCAGAAAAAATGACGTTAAATAAGTTTGATCCGTTTATGCAAAAGCATTGCAAGTACACAGAACAAAAGATTAAAAAATAGTGGATAGCAATTATATACTAGACACGACATATGTTCGAGGTCAATTTCCAGCCTTTGTTCATCACCTAAGTGGCAAATGGGCATTTTTTGAGAACGCTGGCGGCAGTTATGTCCCTTATAGTGTTACAACACATCTCAATCACTTTATGACTGCGACTAAAGTACAGCCGTATGGCGAGTATGACTTGTCAATTGAAGCAGGCGAGTCTATGGACAAAGCAACAGAGTTAATGTCAACAATGCTTAATTGTGATAAGGAAGAACTTATCATTGGCGCAAACACAACAATGAATTTATATGTATTATCAAATGCTATGAAAGGTTTGATAGAGCCGGGCGATGAAATAATTATTACTAATCAAGACCATGACGCAAACATAACAACATGGAAAAGAATCGGGTGCAAGATAGTAGAATGGAGAGTTAATGATAAAGGTGAACTTGACATTAACGACTTAAAACTTCTTTTAAATCCTAAAACAAAAGTAGTATGCGTAACTCACTGCTCAAATATTATTGGTAGTATAAACGACATAAAATCTATCGCTTGGTTAGTACATAAGCATGACGCATTCCTTGTAGCAGATGGTACTGCATACGCACCACATGGACTTCCAGATGTAAAGGCACTTGATGTAGACTTTTATGTTTTTAGTTTATATAAAACATATGGTCCGCATTTAGGATTAATGTATGGCAAGAAAGAACTATTAAATTTATTACCAAACCAATCACTTGAGTGTGTAGGCGAAGATGTTCCACTAAGATTAAATCCAGGTGGCCCGAATCATGAACAGTTAGCATCACTGACTGGCATTTACGAATACTTTGATAAACTTTATTACCATCACTTTGATCCAATGCGAATGAAAAAGTTTGTTGGTTATAATGCAGACCCAAGCCTTACTCCAAGAAAAAAACATGATCGAGTGTCGCAGTTAATACAACAACACGAGTATGAAATTGCACAACCGTTGTTAGCATATTTGTCTACTAGTCCTGATATAAATCTCATAGGCAATGCTGAAATGAAGGACAGAGTACCAACAATATCTTTCACACACGAAAAGTATTCATCAAAAGAAGTAGTTAGGCATTTAGTTAGACACGGCGTTGCATGTAGGTATGGCAATTTTTATTGCCCACGTCTTTTACATGCATTAAAAATAGATACTACTGATGGTGTTGTTAGAATTAGTATGGTACACTATAACACTCGTGCAGAAGTTGATTGGATAATCAATGCATTGCATAACATAGATGAGATTTTTTCCTAATGGGGTTACTAGTTGTCTTTTTATTATACTGTGGGTTTATAGCATATATTCTTAGAAAGTAAAACTAAATAGTAATATGCCTACTCGATACCCTATTTGTTTTGACTTTGCAATAACAAGTTATTGCCAAGCAAGATGCAGAACATGTCCAAGAACTAACAGTGAAACTGGTGAAAAAGCCGACTGGCTTAACTTAGAGCATCAAAATTATGATGATTTTGAACAAACTACTACCAATAGTCGATATTATAATACCAACGATGTAAAATATATTAAGTTTTGTGGGCAAACTGGTGATCCTATGATGCATCCAGACATTACCAAATTTATCGATCAAGCATTTAAACTTACTAATAAAGTAATAATCAATACTAATGGTGGACTTAGGAACGCTGATTGGTATAAAACAATGGGCAATAAGTATGGTAACAAATTAAAAATTGTATTTGGTATTGATGGAATCGATCACGACACAAATTGGAAATACAGAGAGGGCGTCAACTTTGCTAAGGCATGGGAAAATATGGTTGCTTACTGTGATACTCCGGGTGAATCACAATGGGATTTTTTAATATTTGAATGGAACTATGATCAAATACCAGAGGTAGCCAAACTTGCAAAAGAGATTAATGTAGACGAAGTTGATTATAAACTAAACACAGGCGAGCATGGACGATTAAATCCAGAAAAGAAACCATTAGTAGAGGAGATGATATGCCAAGCAAATACAATATAAAGTGTATAACAA
>Ga0209816_1001806_pt1 | contig 15671 bp, 14 predicted proteins | sample CoawatmetaG01DNA_FD_187509 | JGI IMG/M metagenome (GOLD analysis project Ga0209816, IMG submission 187509) | Marine microbial communities from the West Antarctic Peninsula - Coastal water metaG017-DNA (SPAdes) (version 2) | ecosystem: Environmental > Aquatic > Marine > Coastal ... | reverse complement strand
TTTTTATTATGGCTTTTTATCAGGTGGTTTGAATTGCTTCAAGATATTTTTTGAAGATTGAGTCCAAGCATAGATCTTTCTCAACAAGCCTCCTTGAATAATTACCCATTGCTGGCATTAGATCTTTATTATCAATAATTTTCTGCATTGACTTCTTTAGGCTATCTGATGAGGATACTTCACAAAAATAACCGTTTTTACCATCAATAATGCATGAATTACATCCTGGGGCCCTTGTGCAAATTAAAGCCCTTCCAGAGGCCATTGCTTCCATAGCAGCAAGAGGCATTCCTTCTCCAAATGATGGTAATACAAAAACATGATAATCATATACGTTCTTTAAAAAAGTTTTCTTATCCCAGGCTCCTAGAAACTTTATTGATGAAGATTCTACAATATTTTCATACAAAGCTTTCTTAATAGAAAGTGGATGATTTTCAACATACTGACCAGCAATATAAAAATCTGCATTCACACTTAAATTTTTTAGGGTCTTTGCAGCATCAAGGTATTCAATGACTCCTTTTGTATAAAAAAGACTACCAGCATATAAAAACTTGACTTTATTAATATTTTTAATAGATTTAAATTTTATTGAGCTTAAATTTATTCCATTACCTTTAATCACAAAAAATCTATTATTTTGCCCGAGCATTTCTTCAAACAGAAATCTATCTTCATTATTTTGAAATATAAATTTATCATTTATCGATTTAAAATAAGAGAATATGCTTGAAGCAATTAATTTTAGTTTCTTATTTTGAAGAACATATGCTCCAGAAATTACGTAATACTTTTTAATCTTTAAATATTTACATGCAATTGCTCCTATCATTGAAGATTCAAGAGTTATGAAGAAAACATTATCAATTTTATTTGATTTTAGAACTGAGGTTAGGCCAATAATATATCTAATCGTACTAATAACATTTATAAATTTATTTTTTTTAGCTCTTGATTTGAGGTGAACAAACTTTATGAAACTATACTTAGCAAGTTTAGAGACGTTAGCATCACTTAAATCGCAAATTATTAAAATTTGAAACTTTTCTGATAATTTTTTTGCAAGTTCAAATCTATGAGAAAAGAAGAAGTCTATGTCAGCAACAACCATACCAAGTGCGCTTTTTTGCTTAATTGACATATGTTTCACACCAAACCAAGAAGAGGAGTATTGCAAATAATGATTCGCCTAAATTACCTCGTAATTTATGTTGTTTTAGAAGTTGGTTACAATATTTTTTATCCAAATAATAATTACTTTCTGAATTTATCCTGTCACTTAGAAAATCATGCCATTTTCCAAACATAAATAACTCATTTACAGGAAATGTAAATCCTTGTTTTCTCATGAAATCAAAATCTTTAGGAAGCATTTTCTTAGCAAGTAATTTTGGTAAAATTTTTCTTTGATTTTTTTTAATTTTAAGGTGGCTGGGAACTTCATTGAAAGCAAATTTAATAATTTGACTATTCAGAAATGGTGATCGAACCTCTAATGAAGAAGCCATGCTTGCACGGTCTACTTTAACTAAAATATCCTCAGGTAGATAATTGCTGTAATCCTCAAAAGTCACTGACTTAATAAAGTCTGTTGAAATAATTTTTTCTTTTGTAATTACTTGGCTTAATTTAGAAATATCTTTAAATAATTTACCTCTCATTTTGAAATTAAATAAATTAGCACCATTAAAATCTAGTTTATTGATATTTTTTCCAAACAATTCTAATGTTTTACGACCCTTAATATTAATTGGTAGCAAATCTAGAAAAAGATTAACAATTGAAGTCCTAATAGGGAATGGGATTAATTTTTGAATCTTTGATATATAATTATATCGATTGTAGTGACTATAACCACCAAACAGCTCATCTGCACCATCCCCACCAAGAGCAACCTTGCAGTGATTACTAATTTCTTTACATAATAGATATGTTGGTATCATAGAAGAATCGACCATAGGCTCATCATAATGTTTTACTAGCTTGTATAATATCTCAGGCTGAATGTCACCAGCATTTAGCTCAAAATGATTTGTATTAAAATGTTTTGCTATTAGACGAGCATGCTTTGATTCGTCATATTTTTTCATATGAGGAAATACAACTGTAAATGTATCTAATTTGTTAAAATACTTAGCAGCTGTTGCGACAATCAAGCTTGAATCAACACCCCCACTTAACATGATTCCAACCGGAACATCTGCAATCAGTTGTTTCTTTACAGAGTTGTCAAGAAGCACTTCTAATTTATTTACGAAATAACTATCATGTTTTTTTTCATTTTTTGCTTGTTTATTTATCCCTTTTTCAACTTCCCAATATTTTGTAATATTTAATTTAAATGAATTAAGGTCTAATTTAGCCATATGACCAGGTTGTAATTTTTTAATACCATCCAACATAGAAATATGACTGGGACTATAGCCAATTTCAAAATAATGATTTAACGCATCTTTTGAGATATTGGTAATATTTGAATCTTTGTGAATAGGCTTAATCTCTGAGCTTATATAAAAATTCTTTTTGTTGTACAAATAATATAGAGGCTTTTCACCAGTTCTATCTCGAGCAAAAAAGATATTGTTTTTTAAATTATCAAATATAACAAAGCTAAACATTCCTTCAAGTTTATTTATAAAATCATCACCCCAATGATCATATGCCTTTAAGATAACCTCCGTATCTGAAGTTGTCTTGAAAATATAATCCTTACTAATTAAAAATTTTCTTATTTCTGCATGATTATATATTTCACCATTGAAAACAATTATTCTTTTCGACTCTTCATCATGCATAGGCTGATCAGCCTCCGTGCTTAAATCAAGAATTGAAAGCCTATTAAATCCAAAAAAAATATTTTGTTTTTTGTTAAGATAATATTTCTGAGAGTCAGGCCCACGATGTTTAATTAAATTAAGTGATTTTTTGGAGGACTCAAGATCAATTTTATTATTAGAAATAATGCAATAAAACCCGCACATTTTATTCTATAGTACTTATTTTTTTTGAATTATAAAAATTTAACATAACAGAAAGATTAATAATAATCCCTTATTTTATCATGTGTATATATCTAATAGTCTTTATTGCTCATTAAATAGATAAATTATTTTAAATAAGAGTTAAAATAAGATTTGTGTCACATGTTACATTTTAGCTGGAGCTTAAAATATGATTAAAGAAGTTTCATTGATCATTCCAAATAATAGTGATGAAGAAAAATTATCTACATTACTTAGCTCAATGCTTGATTGGATAGCTACTCCAAATGAAATCATCATCATTAATACATCTTCAAATGAAATATTTATTCCAAATGATTTTAAATCTTTTTATAAAGATAAGAATATTCACTTTTATATTTTACAGAAAAAAAATATGTATCCAGGCGGCGCACGAAATTATGGAGTAAAAAAAGCGAAAAATTCACTATTAGCATTTTTAGACACATCAACGCATCCAAGCAATGATTGGTTATCACACGGATTAGAAATTATAGAAAATGGAAATTATGAGGGGGTTTGGGGCAGTACATACTATGAAGCAAATTTATTTATATCAAGAATTTTCAGAGCCTGTACTTATGGAGAAAAGCCTATTAAGACTTTTCCAGGAAGTATTCTTCATAAGGATGTATTTATAAAATGTGGATTATTTATTGAATCCACTAGGGCTGGCGAAGATGGAGATTTTATGAGTAGGGTTGATCTTCATAATATTAATATTACTAAATCTGAGAATTTTCTAAAATACGATAAGTTAGATCGAATGAATTTTACAGAGATTGTAAAAAAATGGTACAGAAATTATTTTCATACCGCCAAAATGCCATATTTCAGACCGCATAAGGATATATATTTTTATGCTATTTCTTTAGTTGCAGTAATAGCTGCCTATAATTGGAATAGAATTGTTGATCCTACAGGAACAGGAAATGAACTATTCATACCCAATATAACTAAGATAAGCATTCTTCTGATTTTCTTAATCTATCTTTATATAAGGGGTATATATTTGCCATTAAAAAAAGGTAGTAATATAAAAAAAATATTTCCATTTAACTTTATTATAATTAGCTTTTTATCTGCAATTTTAGATTTAACAAAAATTTTAGCTTTTGTTAAATCTAAGTTTCATAAAAATAAAAAATTTAATTGAAACTACCTAGAGTTGTAATATTTTATTTTCTGATATACAAAAGCTTCAAAAAAAACCGATATTATAATAATTATTAGAGCGGAGAGGATTTTTTAACAATCTTTAAAGTTTTTTGAAAACGAAAGATTCTTAAATATTCTAAAACAAACCGCTTGAAGGTTAAGATTGGGTGATAGCACATACCACTCCAAAACTTACTTGATTTTTTATTATAAAATCTTATCCCAATATCTGCTTTAAGAAATTCATGTTCAATGACCTTTATTATTAATGATTTAGTTGAATAACCAAAAGTTACAGCATCTTTATATCGTTGAGCATATACATCTTTTATAACCTTTAAACTCTGTATTCTGTTCCTCTTAAAACTTTCAGTGTTTTCAAAAAAGGAATCTTTGCTAGTCACTCCAAATCCTAGCCTATATGTTACTAGGGGTTCATGTAAAATATAAAAATTTTTTTCCAATGCTGCTCGGAAGCCAAATATTAGATCTTCGTATGCATACTCTTCAATGGGTCCATATTTATCATATAAATTTCGATGCCATGCACCTGTTGCTCCTAAATATAGGGAGCCTGAACGCGCTATCTCTATAATGTCATTAGATTTATATAGCGTAGCATTAGAATATCCATGAGAGGTTTCTTGACCACTGCTATCAATTACATCTGCATGTGAAAAAACAAGTAAAGGACTTTTACTTTTAAAGCATTCAATTATTTTTTGACAACGATTTGGATGAGATATGTCATCACCTGCAGCACCTATAATTACGTCACCTGATGAAAGTTCATGTGCCTTATCTATATGACTAGAAAGACCAAGGTTTTTATTATTACGATTCAGTAAAATTTTATGAGGACCTTTATAGTTCTTTACCGTATCCTGGACAATATCAAATGTTTTGTCTTTAGAGCAATCATCAGTAATCAAAATTTCAATAGGATCGCATTTTTGAGAAAGGGCGGCATTGACAGCTTGAGAAACAAATTTTTCTTGATTATAAGTAAAGAGTATTAATGAAAATGATATTTTCAATTATTTGCACCAGTGAAATAAGGTCTTATTTTTTCAGCAACATATTCTGATGCTATTGGAGTCAAATGCCCATAATCATAAGTAGTAATTCCAACTTTGACATCATCTCCGATATATACAAGACAGCCGTTTTGATCACAAAATAAATCTATAATATCAATGAAACCTACCCCAGGATAAGATGAAAATTCCACACTAAGCTCCTCATTTGTTTCGATTATGTCATGATTTATGAATTTTAAAAGTTTTTTTGGTACATTATCCAAATCATGAACTAATATGTCATGTAAATCTTTAGTCCACTGAGGGACAGGACCCACTAAGATGATATTAGATACCCCAGCTCTCTTTATCGAAGATATTAGTTCCTTGTGATTTGCAATATTATGATTCATTCTTTGCGCAAGCAAGACAGTGCTTGGTTTTACTTCTGATATATATTCCATAGCTTTAAAATTAGATTTTTGGCAATAATCAAACTCACTATCCTTATTAACTATCTTTGGATCACAACCACTTGTAGCTATTTGGCGGATAGCAAAATCTTGACCAAAGACATTTTTCAATCCATAACTAAAATGCTGAGCATGACTATCGCCCCAAATAAAAATTGTTTTTTGAGGAAGTGATTTTTCTGTACACTCGGGTGAAATTTGTTGAGGAATATTTGTTGGATACTTTGATTTAAGTGCTTCTAAATCATAGTAGTCACAATCTAATCTATATTTTTTAATTAGCCCAGTGCGGGTAATATAGTTTAAATCAGGTAGATCATTCTCAAATTCATTTAAAAATATTATTTGTTTATCGTTGAACCTATTACTGAATCCATTACTGTAATGACCAATTGCACCAATGAAAATTATTGATAACATGCAAGCGAGAGACCCTAAAAATATTGTCCTCCTTTTGATAAAATTTTTATTTCTAAATGGATTTTCAACATATTTCCATGACAAATAGGCAAAGACAAAAGATAAAAAAAATAAAATTATACTTAGTACAGTTTCTCTATTGCCTGTAATTCTTGCGAATGCAAAAAGTGGTTGATGCCATAAATATGCTGAATAGCTAATCAGACCAATGCCTACAAATAATTTAGTACCCAACAACTTTGCTACTAATGTGCCCTTTTTTGCATATAAAACAATAAGTGTTACTCCCAACACAGGAACTAAAGTGTAAAAGCTAGGGAACGGAATATTTTCATCAAATACCAAAATAGAAAATATTATTGCAGTCAAACCAAGAAGTGATAGCAAGTTATTCTTTTGAACACCTTGCTTTTGAACCACAAAAGCAGCAATCGAGCCTGCAAACAATTCCCATGCACGTGTAGGTGCCAAATAAAAATTAGCTATTGCATCGTTGCGCCATCCCCATTCACTCAGCAATAAGCTAAAGGCTGACATAAAAACAATAATCCAAAATACTCTGTTTTTACCAAATCGCCATGCGAAAATAAGAAATATTGGAAATAAAAGGTAATATTGTTCTTCTACCGCTAAACTCCAAGTATGAAGCAAAGGTTTTTCTTCAGCAGCTCCTGCAAAGTAACCACTTTCTGTCCAAAACAGTATATTTGATGCAAATAGACTTACAGCAACAAGACTTTGAGAAAAGTCACGCATCTGGCTAAGATCCATCCACATCCAAGCAAATGGAATACATGCAAAAATAACAAAAAATAATGCCGGTAGGATTCTTCTAGCTCTTCTCTCATAAAAATTAATAATACTAAAGCGTTTATTTTCTATATCTTCAATGAGGATCGTTGTTATCAAGTATCCACTTATAACAAAGAAAACATCAACCCCAACGAATCCACCACCAAATAATTCAAACCCTGCATGGAAGAGCATTACAGGAACAACAGCCAGAGCTCTTAATCCATCAATTTCTCCTCTGTATTGCAAGCTTAAAACCCTCTGATATGAATTATAATTTCTGGGCTATTTTTGTTAAGAAAGTACATTTTTTTTTATCGTATTATTTAATAAATTTAGCTCTATGTTCAACGATTTACTTGTTTTTTTAAGTATAAGTTATTCTATATTCTAAGCTTATTTATAGTCTTCATAACTTACAAGGCCAAGACCTAGCTTCTTATATTTTTCAATATTATTAAAATAATTTTCAGAAGAGATCTCTAAATAAAAATATTCATTATCTTCATCAATAATTTCAGTCATTCCAATTTTTTTATGCCAATCTAATACTCTTATATTTTTTTTTGAAACTGGAAACGGGCCACAATTTTTTTTGAAGAGTTTTTCAAAACCAATTGTATATATTGCCAGAACTACATCAGTTGGAACCACAGGGCTTATATTTTCTTTTACAACCATGCTTTCATAGCTAAATTTATTTGTCTTATTTAATTCAGTAAGTCTTACGATGCCATTGAAAGTATTTTTTGATATATCAAAAATTTTGTAGTAAATTTGTTCTCCTCTTTCAAAATCTATTTGATACTTTTTGAAATAATTCATTTGATCGTTGAGTGAGATATTGCTAGCTCTTAAATAATTGTTCAGTTTTCTATTTCTTAATTCAATTACAAAGCTAGCATCTTGCTCACAATAAGGATTTATCATAACAAGCCTAAATGTTTTACCAACAACAAACTTAGCTTCGAATATTTTTTTATGTTCAAGTTCAAACTTAGAGCTCATAATTTATTTCTGTAAAATCAAGTCTTTTTATCTTTAATGAAAAGTATTTACTTTTAAATTCTGAATGCACATTATCATTTCAATAGATAATAAACAATCATCTAGTCCATACAGCCATCTATAGTAATTTTTTCACCATTTGTAAATGGAGAATGAACTAAATATTCAAAACAGCTTGAAACATCTTTATGACTGCCCATTAATTTAGATGGCAACGATTCTATAAATTTTTGCTTAAGCTTTAAATCAAGTTCTTTAAACATGCCATAATTAAAGTATCCGAGTGAAATAATATTAGAAGTAATTCCAAACCTAGCATATTCTTTTGCAATTGATTTATTAAAAGCACTTAATGCTGATTTAGATGCACTATATGCAGATGATCCAGGACTACCTCTTAATCCTCGTGCTGAAGAAATATGAATAATTCTACCCCATTGATTTGCGATCATTATTGGTAAAATATTTTTTGTAAGTAAGAAATTTGACCTTATATTTATGTCAAATGTTTTATCCCACTCATCTACTTTATAATTTGCAAGCAATCCATCAAACTTATATGCAGCAAAATTTACCAAAATAACATTTTTTAAATCTTTCTTAATACTCTCAACAAATTCTTTAATTTCATTCTCGCTGGCTAAATCTAGTTTACATAATTTAATATTTTTATTTTTTAAACTAATCTTATTGCTGTTATAGGTACCAAAAATTAGATTATTGACGGCATATTGTTGAAATGATGCTATGGCTAATTCTGAACTAAATCCAGTGATTATTATCTGTTTACCTTCTAAGTTAGTATTCAAGAATGCATCCTCCATATGAGTAACCTACACCAAAACCGAATAATAGTAACTTTTGACCTTTCTTTAACCTTCCTTCATCTTCAAGATCTTTCATAAGTATCGGAATTGTTGCAGAGACGGTATTGCCTATATCTTTATTATTTCTAGGAAACTTTTCATCAGGAATATTTAACTTTCTTTGAATATTATCTAATACTATGGCGCTAGCCTGATGAAAAAGAAAGTAATCAATATCTTCAGATTCAAGATTAGCTTTTTTTAATAAAGCCTTAACTCCAGTTGGAACATTTGCCATAGTAAATAGCAAGACTTCTGCACCGTTCATATGAAGAAAATCATCAAATTTACTTTCAACTTTTGATGCCCTATTCCTAACTATTAATTTGTCATAACCCCTTCCATCAGTTCCAAAAATAAAAGGACCAGTATTTTTACTCTCTGATTTTGACAATAAAACTGCACTGCCTGCGTCACTAAATATTGGTCTACAAGTCCTATCATTTTTATTTATTAACTTGGAGTATGTATCACCACATAACAATAGCGCTTTAGATTTTTCAATATCAGATAGAATGCCCTTTGCTACACTTAAGGCATAAATAAAACCTGAACAACCTAAATTAATATCAAAAGCTGCAACATCCCTATCTAGTCCCAATTCTTCTTGGGCAATACAGGCAGAAGTAGGAAGCATATAATCAGGTGATTGACTAACAAAGATGCAAGCCCCAATATCATGAGGGTTGAAATCTAGTTTTTTTGCAGCAGCAATGCAAAGACTTAACGCAGTCTCATTTGTTTCAGAAACATACCTTGTTTCAACACCTGTTTTAGAGACTATTAAATCCATATCCCATTCAGGATTATCATTTTTTAGATCAGTGAAGGTTTCTTTTTTCGAAGCTAATTGATAGCCAATACCGTCTATGCTGATATTCATAAATTGCAGTATGTATTTATATAATTTCTTGTGCTTCTAGAATATTAACTATTTCAGTAACTGATGTTGCATCACTCAAATCACTTAACGAAGATGCTTTACCATCTGTTGCATCGTCTAATGCTGTTAAAACACTTAAGTGCCCCAATGAATCCCATTCAGGTATATTATCAGCCGATGCATTGATATCAATTTGGTCATCAGCATCTAAAGCATTTTTAATCAATAAAAAAAGCTCATCTTTAGTCATATTGTCTCCTTTTTAATATGTAATTTCTTCAATTTTTCTTTCAGCTATAATATTTTCTGAGAGTTTTGAGAATCCCGGATTATAGTATAAACAATTTTCGTAATGATAATGAACAACTAAGCTTTTCCGTGTTAATGTTTCATCATTTATTGGTGAACCGCCATGGATTAGATTCGCAGACCATATTAAACATTGATTTTTTTTAATAGTAATTTTTTTAGAGTCCAGGCTATTCTGTTTGACAACTTTTTTAATGTGTTCTTCATATTCTGTATAATTTTCTTTTAACTGTTTAGTGTTTTTGGGAATATCTTGTGAAAGTTCCTCAAGAGTTGTAATCGATAATTTATGACTTTTGGGAATTATCTGAAGTGGGCCTGAATTTATGTCAATGTCCTCCAATGCAAACCAAACCCCGGTTAAATATCTTTCTGGTTTTGATGAAAAATGCATATAGTCACTATGGAGGGGCTGTTCAGATGATTTTATAAAATTTATAGTTGAGAAAGGAATTGGCCTTTTTTTATAAACACATTGTAGAAAATCTAAAACATCTCTGTCTCTAGCCAAATCAACAATTTCTTTTATATCACGCCATGCCTCAATAACACGAGGGTTTTCATTATAGTGATAATATTTAGGGTTAAGTTTGGGGTTACCCTCAAAGATTTTATTATCTATCTTATTATTTATAGTTTTATAGATTTCATAAGGTTGATTTAGATCTAATATAGCGTAGCCATCTGTATGGATTTGTTTTAACTCTTTTGAGAATTTTTTCTCTACAGAGTCATCAAAATTATAAACTTCAGATGTTTCAAATTTTGGTAAATCATGTAAATCTTGGTTTGGATCTGTATAAATCATATGTGTATTATAGCAGTTGGAATTTTAAATGAATATACGTAATATATTAGTCACTTGATAAAGATACTTCATATACAGCAGTGTATCCAATGACTGAACCAAATTTTTCTTCAAATGAAACAAGACCTTCTTTCTTTAGCTGTCTTAACAAATCTATATTATCTAATAATTCTTTTGGAGCAGGCCAGAAATCTTTTTTGAGCAATTTTACATTTCCATATACTTCATTAGCTAGCTGTAAAATCTCTTTCTCATTTGAAAAGGAAATTATTGGAAATATTAATTTTCCATTTTCATGAAGAAAGTCTGGGGACTGTTTCAAAACTTTATTTATCAAGTTATCACCACCAGCTCCAGTATCACATGATATATTTTTAAACCATGGTGAAATTTTTGCAATTTCTTCCGAAACTCCCGAAATATCATTGATAATAGTGTTGAATCTATAACCCTTCCATGCCTTAAAAATATCACTTTTTCTAACATCAATCTCTACATTATACTTTTCTGCATTAAGCTTTACTATTTCTTCTACTGAATTACTAATATCTGAAGCAAACAATTTGAAGTTTTCATTGTTTAAATTAGCAATTATTATCCCAACAATTCCGCAACCACAACCCAGGTCAAGAATTTTGTCTTCATTATTTATCATTGTTAATGATGAGTTAATAATGGATGTGGTAGTTTGCGTTGGCGTAAAGGTCTCTTCATCAATAAAAAATTCAAAATCTCCAATAGATTTACTTTTAAAGGTATATTTTTGATAAGTATTTTTCATAATTCACTAATGGCAATGCTGTGTGGAGCTATCTTACAATAAAAATTCAAAATAAAAAATATTTTATATATATCGCAAACCCTTAATTAGAAAAAGAATTAATAGCTTTAATAACTTTATCTACCTCAATATCCCCCATAGTTGGCCCTATTGGTATGCTAACAACCTCTTGATGAATCTTTTCAGTAATTGGAAATGACAGTTTGTTGTAATCAAAGTATGCATTTTGCTTATGAGGTGGGATAGGGTAATGAATCATTGTACCTATACCATTTTTTTTCATATGGGATTGAAACCCATTCCTATCCCCAACTCTAATAACGAATAGATGAAAGACATGATGTTTTAGTTCTTTTGCTATTAAATCTGGAGAAATTGGCATGCAAATTGATTTATTATTGATTTCATTAGCATATTTAACTGCTATTTTTTTTCTTGATAATATTTCAGAATTATAGTGTTTGAGTTTAACTCTCAGGAAAGCTGCTTGTAATTCGTCAAGGCGACTATTAACACCTTTATATTGATTTTCATATTTTTTGTTACTACCATAGTTTCCAATTGCTCTAACAATACTTGCTAGTTCTTTATTATTAGTAGTTATGGCTCCTCCGTCACCCAATGCCCCTAAGTTTTTTCCGGGATAAAAACTAAAACCTGAAGCATGACCCCAGCTACCAGCTCGTTTTTCATTTATTTCAGCTCCACAGGCCTGTGCTGAATCTTCAAGAACAAATAAGTCATGATTATTTGCTATCTTCATAATGTCTTTCATTGGTGCAATTTGCCCATAAAGATGAACTATTAAAATACCTTTTGTTTTTTTTGTTATTGCCTTTTGAATATTTTGTGCGCTGAGATTATAAGTATTAAGATCGGGCTCAACAAATATAGGTTTTATCTTATTTTCAGTAATTGCCAATATGCTTGCTATATAGGTATTCGCAGGAACAATTATCTCATCTCCGTCTTTAAGTTTCCCCATCTCCTTCCATGCCCTTATTACAATCAAAAGAGCATCCAATCCATTTGCTACACCAACACAATATTTTGTACCGCAGTATTTTGCAAATTCTTCTTCAAAAGCCTCAACTTCAGGACCTAATATATACCATCCAGAATCTATAACCCTAGTTGCAGCTTCAATTAGGTCTTTTCGATACTGTTTATTTATCGCTTTTAAATCTAGAAAAGGTATCATTTGTAAGTTGTATAATTTATTTATTTTAAGTAATTTATATTTAATATCACGACAAACAAATGATAGGGCAAAATCATTAATTTGTAATCCTTAAAAACTCATCATAGCTTCTGATATAGTCTGTTTCTGAATAATGCTCACTTGCTAAAACTAATAAAACGCAGTCACCACTAAAATCATGCATTTCTCTCCAAATATACTTATCTATAAAAATGCCTTTATTTGGTGAGTCAAGCCATACATCTTCACGTTCTTTTCCGTCATCAAGAGTCATTCGACATTTTCCAGCAACGCAAACAGCTACCTGTTGAAGGTCTTTATGAGCATGAAATCCTCTAGAAACATTTTTTTGAGTATCAAAAATAAAATATGCTCTTTTTATATTAAATGGAATTTTATCCATTGTTTCCAGGGCGATTAAAGATCCTCTATTGTCTCCTATCGAAGGAAAGTTAATTATTTTAATAAGGTTCATTTATCTTTTTTAAGTGGCTAATTTTATAGGATGATTTTATTAGATTATACTTTTTATAAATAGTTTAGGAAAGACTTCGTTTTTTCATTATTTTGAGAAATGCAAAATTTTTAAAATTTTTTTTATCATGGAGTATGGTTTTAAGACCCTTAGAAAAAAGGATAATATTCTATATAACAATGTTTTTTTATTTGAAAAAGTTTTAATTAAAGCCAAGGTGCCATATATTGAAATAAAATCATCTATGTTTTTTAATTTTGATAATCCAGTTCTTCTGTGCCAAATTTCATTTCGTAAAAAATTTAATTGTGATTTATAAAATTTTGAGTTTCCAATTTTATTTTTAGCTTTTGAAATACTGTCATGTTGTCTATATTTGACACTGATTATGTCAACAAATTCAAGGTTAACATTATTAAGAATAGCTTTTAACCATAAGGGGTAATCTTCTAGAAAGGGATAATTCTCGTTAGACAAACCCAATTTATATAAAGTATTCATATTAAAAAAAGCAGTTGGGGAGGGCAAAGTATTATCAATTAAGACTGACTCAATTTTTTTGTAAGGATCAAGTTTAAAAATTTCAGGCATTTCGGTAGAAATATTTTTTTTTGAGTTCAGTCCTAAATACTGCATCTTTGAAAATAAAATTCCCGATGTTAAATTTCGTTTAAAAATTTCTTTCATGTAATTCTCAACACAATCGTCAAACAGGACGTCATCACAAGCTATCGGTTTGAACCATTCACCCTTGCTAGCCATTACAGCGTTATTAAAATTAGTCGCGATACCATAATTTTCTTGTGATGAAATAAAAGTAATTTTTGAGGGGTATAAAAGAGCATATTCTTTAATAATTTGCACTGAGTTGTCAGTTGAAGCGTCATCTGCAATTATAATCTCTATATTTTTATATGTTTGAGATAAGCATGATTCAATACATGCACTAATATAGCTTTCATTATTAAAAGAAATAATACCAATACTAATCAATGGATTTGGGTTCATTTTTATTTTATTAGTTGCTTAATAATATGGAAATCTAATATCTTTTTTAGAGTTTTATTTTCATAACCAAGCACGATCATAATCTCTTTTATACATTTTATTAGAGAAAAAGATATCAAAAGAACCGTTAAAAATATACCAACCCAGTTGTTGATATATAAAACTATAACAATTAAAAGTATAAATTGAATAAATGATATGGCTATAAGTTTAATAATTTTTGAATCCCATTTAAATTTTGTGAGTTGATTGGTTATCAAGAGCATTAAAATAGTATAAAAAAAGTAAGTTAAGAAAAAAGCTAGAGATGTTCCTGCCAAAGACAGATAATTAACTGCATACCAAACTAAACCCAAATGAAGAACGCTGCTTGTAAGTTCTGAAAATAAAAATATTTTACTTTTGCCTAGAGCTAGAATTATGAAACCCAACGGCCATGAAATTACTCGTCCAAAACATCCCAATATAAACCACTGAAGGAGCTGACTTGCTGGTAAAAATTCTTCTGAATAAAATAACTTTACTAAAAATGGCGCCAGCACTAAACAAATCATTAATCCAGGAAGAGTCAAGTGAAGCCCAACTTCTGTTTGCTCATTAACCATACGATTCATCTGATCTTTATTTTTATTTGCTGAGGATAAGCGTGGATAATAATCTGAACTCATTGATGACAAAACAAAGCTTACAAAGAATACTGATAACGAGAATGCCGCACTATAGAAACCAGCCGACTCTAAACCTAATTTACGCGTAATTATAATTATTATTAGCAAAGACGAAGAAGTTGCTATGAGATTACTCAACATTAATGGACTTCCGCCTTTTAAGAAACCCCATGCAATCTTAAGTTTTTCTATATTTTTTAAAGATAATGATTTAAGTTTTAGATTATTAACAAAATAACCTGTAGTTAAAGTTTGAGTAATTGCAATTGCAACCATTGCCCAAGCAATCCCATCAATGCCTAATAAGATAAAACAGCATAAAGCTATTAATGTACCTAAAAGAGATCCACATATATTTGCATATGCAAGATATTGTATTTTTCGAGCACCCTGTATAATAGAAGTGTAGGAGTTGTTTAGCACAATAAATAAAATTGCAATGCTGATAATTTTTATATTAAATTTTTGCGTAATGTCGCCAAAAACTAGAATACTAATGGTTTCGCTTGAGAATAATGATATTAATATTCCTGCGATACCTAAAAAAAATGACAAAAGCTTAAGAACATAAGTCCTTTTTGCTAAAAAAATATGATCATTAGAGCCGTAGTCTATAGCTATATCACGAACACCCCTTTGATGTATGCCCATGCTGAATATAGTTGATAAAGTTGATAATAAAGCATTTAAATTTGCCATTACACCAATGCCAATAACACCAATTGTGACAGAAAGAAATTTTATACGAATTAAAGCCATAATCATTACAAACACGGCTGAGACGCCCATAATAGAAG
>Ga0209816_1001798_pt1 | contig 15704 bp, 26 predicted proteins | sample CoawatmetaG01DNA_FD_187509 | JGI IMG/M metagenome (GOLD analysis project Ga0209816, IMG submission 187509) | Marine microbial communities from the West Antarctic Peninsula - Coastal water metaG017-DNA (SPAdes) (version 2) | ecosystem: Environmental > Aquatic > Marine > Coastal ... | reverse complement strand
CGCCTGCACCGCCGCCGCCTGCCCCGCCGTCCCCCGAGGATGTGGCGCCCGTCCCGCCGCCGCCTGCAATTAACAAAACCTCAACAGTCCCGATAGCCCCTACATTAAGTACAGTAAAAGTCCCAGAGGAGTTAAACGTATGTACTTTAAAGTCTCCAACAGTAGTAACTGCACCTCCAGTGGCTTCCATTTGACCGGGCTTGGTGCCAGACCCATCGCCTACGTTAGTCCAAACATTAGAACCTGCCGTGGCATTCGTTAAAACATACACGTTACCAGAAGTCTTATTAGCCCAGATGTGACCCACGCCAGACGAGGGATTGCTGTTTCCTAGAGGGTCAGACGTTGAGACAGTTGTGTCTGTCAGTTCAGAGAACTCACTTGCGCCTCCATTGGCGTTGTCTCTTGCCTTAGTCATCTACTACGTCCCATGATGTAGTACCCTCGTTCCAAGTGTAAACCTTACCGTCATCGGGGTACGCAGTTGGGGCTTCCCAGATGCAGCTACCGTCATTCAACGTCCAGCTTGGGTGTGGTTTTGGTGCATAGAAAGCATCCCGTTCAGCATCGTATGTTGAGCCAATGCCAGCATAATTCTTGCGAAGAGGTGTCTCTCCGTTTGCATGAACACCGCCGTAGGTGTTGTAGGATGTCTGTATCCAAGAGCCGGGGCTACTGTCTAAGAATGTGTCAAAGAAATCAGCCTCTGCCACAATTACTTGTTCTACCAATCCGTTATTTACTTTTGCGTAATGCGCCATGTTTTATTCTCCTATTAAGTTAGATAGCGAATGATTACGATACCAGAAGCGCCTGCGCCCCCCGGAGCATAACTACCGCCACCGCCACCACCGCCACCACCTGTGTTAGCCGTACCATAGGAAGATGCTTTAGTGCTATTAAATTGGTTATTTGCCCCGTTACCAAGACCGCCACCAGAAGTGGCGTTACCGCCTTCCGCGGCTGGATGTGCGCCACCACCGCCGCCGCCAGCGCGACCCGTAGCTGTACCATTTATAGCCGAACTATATCCTAACCCACCTACACCCGCGTAAGACGATGCCGCACCTGTACCACCGATACCGCCTGCACCACCACCGCCACCGCCGTTCCAGTACCTACCGGGACCGCCTGCTTTGCCTTGCCCCGAAGTTCCCGCACCGCCACTAACATTTTGACCTGTCCAACCACCGCCACCGCCGCCAGAACCGCCTCCCTCACCGGGATGACCGCCGCCATAACCAGAGGCACCTCCACCGTAAGTTGTTGTGATAGTCGAGAAACTAGAATTAGTACCCTTCGCAGAATATCCCACTAGAGCGCCGCCTGTGTAGTTAGCTTTTGCACCACCTGCGCCTATTGTTACAGTATAGCCTTGCGCCGTTACACTCAAAGACGCCGAGCCAGCCGTGCCATTATAGGTTTCACCTGTCACTGACTGTAAGTAACCGCCTGCACCGCCACCTCCCCCGTGACCAACGCCTCCAGCTGCGCCCCCTGAAACTACCATGTACTCTACGTTATTAGTTGTAGAGGGTGTGAACGTACCAGAAGAAGTAAAGGTGTGAATTGTATAAGCACCAGAGGTTGTTTTAGTCCCGCCTGTGGCTGAAAAACGCTCAATATTATTTGAACCATTACCCACGTTAATCCAGACATTTGAATTAGCAGTTGCGTCTTTAAGGACGTGTATAAAACCAGTAGTTGTATTAACCCAAACGTGACCAAGCCCAGACGATGGGTTGGTGCTGAAAGTTGGGTCTGATGTTGCTACCGTTGTGTCTGTTAATCCCGAAAAAGTAGCAACTAAACCAGTTAACGCCGCACCACTTATAGCGGGTAAGGCTCCTGTTAGCTGTGCTGCGGCTATGTTGCCAGTTAACTTAGCTGCGTTAAGACTGCTTGCGGGTTTTAGAAATGCAGCATCTGCCTCTGTCCGAGTGTAAGCGTCTGCCACTTGAAAACTAGGGTTGCTTATTAATACTACTTGGTCCCCGTTTATTGCTGCATTAGTAAGGGTGACTACAACGCCATTTGCTGAGTAGTCAGTATTTTTAACTAGGCGGATGCCGTTGTGGAACACTTGGAGTGACAGAAGGTCATGCGCAAAGCTAAATGCAGTGGTGCTTGTAGTTACGGCGAAAACTTCTTTGCTTTGAGCTTGAGCAGTTATTCCAGCGTTTACTGGTCCAGTGTACCCAGCCATTAGATTATCTCCTCTGCTATTAAGTCTACTGTTGATCCACTGTCTGTTGTTACAAAAGTGTATGTCACTTTATCGCCAAGTGAGGGCGTTGAAGTATTACCTACAACTGATGCTGGAAGGGTTAAGGACGTCTTAGAACTTAGGGTATACTCAAACACGGCAGGTGAAGCTTGTCCAATAATATACATTGATGTACCATCAGGTTTGAAGGCTACGCCCCGTGGGTCTGAATCTTGGGAAGACAAAGATAATTTCTGGAGGTAGGAAGCTGTAGTGATATCCCAAGCTGTGCTCAGAGTGTACTGATTTATGTCAACTCCAGCAGACCCAGTAACATACATCTTAGTGCCATCTGCGCTGAAGGCTAGGCCCCGTGGGGTTATTTCTTCAGAGGCTATAGAGAAGACAGAGGTGGCAGAAGCAGTCTCAACATTCCAAGCTGTGCCTAGTGTGTACTGGTTAACCTCATCTCCACCCTCACCAACAATATACATCTTAACTCCATCTTCTTTGAAGAATATTCCCATTGGTGAGGACTCTTGAGCAGAAATATCTAACACATACACATAATTTGCTGTAGAAAGATCCCAAGCAGTACCTAGAACGTACCCGTGGACTTTATCACTAACATACCCAGTAACGAACATCCTAAGCCCATCGGCCCTAAAGAATAGACCATGTGGGCCTTGCTCCTGACCAGCCACACTTTTCGAGTGAAATAAGGCAGCTGTAGAAACATCCCAAGGTGTGGTTAAGTTGTACTCATAGATGCCGTTTCCGACATCTCCGGTCATGTACATCTTAGTGCCATCAGGTTTGAAGTATATAGCCGTAGGTTCAGTCTCTTGATTATACGTATTATAATTTTGCTTGTAAATCGCTGTGGTTACATTGTACGTACCAGCAGACAAGGCAGGCTTAAAGCTATACCTCCAGTTAGCTGTTGTTGGGACACTTGTAAAATTAACCGTAGTATTAGCAGTTAAGCTCTCACTATCGAAGTAGTTATTTGCGCCTACATTTAAAGATGCGGAATTAGTCACTGCTATCGTATTACCCATAGCATTCCCATGAACGGTACAGTAATAGCTCAAAGCCACTGGAGCATTAGCTGCAACAGTGAGTGTAACTTTAGCACCTGCTGCTCCTGGAGTTCCAGTAACCACAACCCCTGTGGAGTACGAGCTACCTGAAGCGTCTTTAAAACGTAGTGGGTGTCCAGTGTTTGTACTATTAGACAGATCAAAGATGTAGATGTATGTTCGAGATAATGTTAATTTAGGGTATGCTACCCCGTCAATAAAATACCTATTAGCCCCACCAGAAGATGCAACGGTTACAGCGTAAGTTGTAGTGACCGCATCGCCCGGACCTATGGCAGTTGTTTGTGGGTTAAAAGGTGAAGGTACACCAATTTGAGAAATGACAACTAAGTCTGATTGTTTACTCATTAGGTCTGCTCCAGTACGCTTACAATAACATCGCATGAAGAGGCAGTATCCGAAGTAACAATAACTGTGTCAGCTGCTTCCAAAATAACCTTACCATCTAGGACGGACAAAGCTGAACCTGTTGGGATTGCTACGTTCTTAACAAGATAAACGCCAGCTGTTTGAACATCTACCCTAATTTGAGAAGAAGTTTTATTTGCTAAGTTACAACCGATCATTACCGAAGTAGTGGAACCGGGTACTGTGTAAGTCGTTGTTGCACCCGTTCCTACGGAAGATGATGTGTAGTTCTTGAACGTGTTTGCCATTTTTTATCCTAACGCAATTGCGAGGGCCAAAGCATTACTTTCGGCGGCTGCTGCTGTTGTATAACCCGCTAAGGCATGATCGCCCCAACCATATGCCGTATCTGCGTTTGTGCCTTGGGCGGCTGTTGCGTAATCTGTCTGATTAAATGCTTTTACTTGAGAAAGGTTTGTAATCTCGCTATCCATCAAAGCGCCAGCGGCGGTTACATTAGCCGATCCAGTAACGTCTGCGTTTGTTGAAATAGTATCTAGTTTAGTACCGTCTGTCGAAACATTACGACTATCAAATGTTGAGTTAGTTGTAATAGCGCCTGTCATTGCGCCGCCAGAAAGCTCTAACTTATCATTATTTAAATTGTTAAAGTTGGCATCAACTTCATTGTGGGTTAATGACGAACCCTTACCAGATCGTGTTACAATGGTTGCCATGCGTCACCTTAATCTAAAGTTATATCAATATCGCCAGCCGGGATACGAAGAATGTCAGCAGTGTCGATTGTTTTAGGTGTAGCCAAGGCCGCGTAAGCAATCTGAGTGCCATTGGTTGAAGCATCAAATATTGCAATGTAAGAGATTGTACCCCAAGAGCCTGTTGCAGCTGGAAACTCAATAATATTGCTAGTAGTTCCAGTGTTTCCACTTACAGTGAATGTGGCAGACTTTCTGACATATCCATTTCCAGAAATTTCTGTTCCACCCTGCCCCTCCCCGGGATTAGATGTAAATAATCCAACATACCATGCTGTGGGGCGGGTAACTGAAGAAGCAGTAAAAGCGTAATTCAGAATGTGTGTTTCATATGTATTGGAAAAGCTCACGATAGCCCCCTGATTTTTAAGCGGCGGCCCGAGCCACCAGATTTAACTGCTTCACTTTCAACATTTATAGCATCAATTGCACTTTGGTGCAACGCAGCCCAAACTGGCAAACGACCATCATCTCCAAGATAAGGTGCAGAATGGATTAAAGAGCCATAAAGATATGCATCTTGAAAATTAGACAAAAGCCAATTGGATGTATTGGTATCACTTAACCTATCAATTTTGCTATAGTAATAAAGTTCCGTAGGGTACGCCTCAGCTGGAGTTGGAAAAAGTTCTATTTCTCCAGCGGTAAGTGCATAGAATAATGGAAGTCCAGAGACATTAGCACTTTTCGATCTTCGGTCAAGAATTTCCCCTTGGCTTATTAGATCAAGTGAGGAAGTCTTATTACTAGTTATACCGAACCTAATAATTTGTAAAAAATCATCAGGGACTTCGTTATATCTTGAGTTTAAATTTGCGCTACTGCGCTTTTCTTGACGCCAATGACGAACAGCACGGTTCATGTTATCTTCTGCCATTGAAATCCATGTGGGTATAATTGCTGCGCTATCGTCCCTGTTAATAAACAAAGCGATTGTAGATTGCAATTCTGCGTATGTTGCTATTGTCATTACTGTAACAATCCTTGCCTTTGTTGCTCTTCATTAGCACGTTTCTGCACTTCTTGTAAGGTTAGTAAGCCGCCGGGTATAATAGTTAATCCGGCGGATAAATCTCTCAAGTGAGCCAAGCGTGGATCAAAGCGAGCGAATTTGGATCGAAGTTTGCGCGGATCACCTACGTTAATAACGTCTGAAGGCAATTGAGATTGCGCAAGTCTTTCATCGGCTGCCTCGACAGTCTCACCAAGATATTGCTTAATATTTGGGCCGGGGTCAACAACGTCTTCAAATATTACACCGGGCAAACGCTGCTCTCCAGAACGCAAAACAATTTCATCGGTACTCATTCGGTTTGATTGCGCGTCATTCTTGAGATAACCAAGTTCATCAGGAAGACCGCTTAAAGGAATATGGCTGTAAAATTCGCCGCCTGCCTGCACCACGGGGAAGTCAGAGCCGCCGCGTACCAAAGCTGGGTAGATAGTGCCGCCATCTCTACCAACATAACTGTCAGCAACAGCAGGGCTGTCGGTTAGGTACGCTCCCCTTGTGCTTCTGTCAAAGCCCAAAAAATCAAGATTTGATCCGTGGAAATAGTCTCCAGCATATTCTTGCTCAGAAGCTCGCGCCAAACGCGACGCCGTATCCATTGGCAGGTCCATTCCGGTCGCGCCGCTTTCGTACAGTTCAAACAATTCCATTTTGTCATTAGGCGTCAGCTTGCCCAGCATTTCGTCGGTAACTTCGTCAACGCGGCCAGACGCTAGTAAGTCGGCAACCCTTCGGGCTGGTGATAAAGCATCACCCTTTGGCTTCAGCCGCACATTACCCAACAGCGAACCCATAGCATCCGGGTCAACCTCAACACGCTTGACCGTATCAAGCAAACCTTGCGCACCAGCCTTCACAGCTTTTGCAGCTGCATCGCCAACGCCGGGTATCAAACCAAGAACAGCCGTTCCACCCAACAATCCAACCAAACCCCAATTAGGGCTTTCTGAAGTTGCTTCTTCCCAAAGCTCCTTTACAGCCATTGCGTCACCAAGTATTGGCGTCATCTCAGCTGCAAATCGGGCTGCATCCGCACCAGTAAAGTCACGTTCGCCATTTCGGCGCATTTCGGCGCGTTTAGCAAAATATGCTTCGCGTTCTGAGGCGCGGCGCGAAAGGTATTCGTCACGACTTGGTGAATCAAGCAATCCAGCCATCAAACAATCCCTTTATTGTCCACGCAAACGCATTTCATTCTTGTGAGCTGCTGAGTTTCTGTACCCAAACCGACCATCATTTATAAGACGCGGCCTAATGCTATCTTCAAGAGCTTCTTCGTCGCTTTGAGTTGAATACGGCATGTTGTTCCAAATTTGCAATAGACTTGCAGGGCTGTCATCAGCAAGGGTTCCGTCTGGCTTATATTGCTGGCTATAAACTTGTTCTTCATATTTACGAACATCAGCGGGATTTTCAACTCTGCCACCGCCTTTACCGCCAAAAGCGTTTACTACTCTGCCACCCGCTTTATAAACTTGGCCCAACAAACTTTTTTCCATAAAATTCGTTACAGTATCATTAAGAATACCCATGTAAATCTCCTTGGTTATTGAGAATATAACACAGGTTCAATTGTTATGCGATACCTTTAAGGTTTCTGCGTATTGGTTCACCCCAATCAGTCTGTTTTTGATACCCGACAGCCATATACCTAAAACTGTCAGCAGCGTGTGAAGTCCAATCGTGAAGCGGCCTTCCCCGCCATGTTTTGAGTTTTTCATCAAATTCTCTGCGATATTGGCGAAGTGCTTCAACACCTCTGTCGCATTTTTTAATGTCAAACCAGCATCGAGAGATCATTGTTCTAACAGACTGAATGCCATCTTCTACAGCAAGCATAGGTGCAATTGTAATGTTTTTTATGCCCAGCGCATCTAGGGTTTCCAAGCGACTTTTACCCGTTCCAAGTTCTTTAACTCTCACATCATGCGGTAAAATATGTTCAGAATAAGCATATCCTTTTTCGTTTAGAACTTTTGCATAATGATCTAAGCCAACTCCACTGTTTTCGTAATAGTCTATTACTCGCACCTCTTGGCCAACAAACTGTGCAAACCAAATGGCAGTGCTATCACCAATGCCCAAATCCCAAGAGGTTATTACACTAGCCCCGGGATCATATGGAACATTAGTTACTCTTTCGTCAGAAGTTGCCGTTTTCATTTCTTGAGCATAAAAAGAACCTTGAATAGCGGCCTCAAAACTGCACTCAAATTCTTGTTCAAACCTATCTGGCCCCATTGCCCTTTTAGCTTCTTCAAGTTCTTCAGCGTCTAATATACCTGTTTCAGATGATTTAAAAATATCGCAATACCAATCAGGATGCGATTTTGCGTAATGGTATGTGTCCCAAAACTCATTTTTTCCTTTTGGCGTCCCTATAAATGTAGCGCGTCCCTTTCGATCAGCCAAAGCAGGCCGTATTACAGTGGGCCAAGCAGATACTGGAAAGTCAGCGGGTTCATCCAAAACAACGCTGTCAAAATAGAGGCCACGCATAGCGTCATAGTTATCCGCACCAAACAGTCGGACCCTAGCACCGTTGGCAAAATCTACACGCAATTCAGCAATATTAATTTCAACGCCTTCAATGTCTTTGGTATATTCTTTTAGGTAATCCCAAACGATTGCTTTGGCTTGCCGATAGTACGGGGCAATATAAGCGCAACGAACATTTTCGCGCTGTATTGTTAAAGCATCGCGGATTAAGTCATTAATAGCCGCTACTGTCTTGCCAAAGCGCCTGTGAGCCACAATTACCGCCCAACGCTGCTTCCGTGCATGATACGCCTTTACATGCTTTCTAGGTCTGTACTTAATTGTCTTGGTCGGCATCGCTTAACCACTTGTAGGTAATAACGTGTTCGCCACCATCTCCAGAGCCATTGATTTGCATTGGAAGAACTTTGCCCATCAAAGTCATAAACCCGTTGGGGTTTTCGGTTGCTTGAAATTCAAGGTAGGAAACCATTCCAGCATTACCCATAGAGTTGCCAGCTTTCTCAGCAGCCAAAAGTATTGCGTCTTTAAGAAGTGTTGTGTTTTTGTTTGGAACGCCTTTTTTTCTGCCTTTACCGCGATTGCCAGCAGATTTTTCCGTAGATGTCCCTACTTTTGGGGATTTTATGTCTTCATTCATAGTTACGTCCTATAAAGGGTGCGTCTAAATTAAAAAAGCTGGCAGAAAAATAAGAGGCTCCGTCTTATCTCTCTGCCAGATAGTTAATGGCTGACCCACAGGAAGGGGTCTACCGAGCAGACTGCAAAAGCAGCAATTAAATTTAACCATAAAGCTCATCTCTTTGCAAGGATGCTGTTCTTTGGTAAGGATGCAAATCATTTTCGCTTACCAGACCAGTAGCTAAAATCTCTTTTAATTTATTGCCGCTCAACCATGTGTCACATACAGAAAAACCACCTTGAATGCGTTTTGCATTAATCTTTGCTGGTGAAAGTGACCACTCGCTCTCACCCATGTGGTTAGCAAACACTGGCCGAGCCTTTATGATTTGTGATGCAGCCTTGGACAATTCTTTGGCAGTCGGCCATGTTCTTGTTTCTAAATTACCTAGCACAGCCTCTTCAAAGTTCTCAAACCAATCATTTAGACCTTGAGTTGGCGCTACACGGTTGATGCACTTAGCTAGGAATGTTGCTTCATCCTTGATTGCCTGTGCTTGTCCTGTCAACGCACGGGGCGGGTTAAGGCGGCTCAGAAGTTTTAGTGTCAGTTGTTGAATTTGTTCATCACGCATTTGGTTTCACCATTTCTGCAAATATTTTTTGTACCAGATTATTCTGGTCTTGTTCGCTGTCTGCTTGTGCGAATACTTCATCATCCCATCTTTCTTGATTTAACCATGTAGCTGGGTGTGGAATAAACTTTTTGTCTTTACCCTCTACACTAGCCGCAAATAAAGCAGCTTGAGAAATAATAACGTCAGCATCAACTCCCTTGCAAGCCTTTCTCCACGATACCTTTGCAGCACCCCTTGCTGTCTTTCTTGGATATGAAGCATAAAAATCATCAAACTTAGTATCTAAATCCTTATTTGATTGAGCTAATATACTTGGTTTAGTTCCAAGGTTATTAGTTACAAGGTTCATAGGCGGATTTTGCCCATCCCCACAGTCAGATTTTGCCCCACCCATAGGCGGATTTTGACCATCGTTAAATAACTCAACATCATTAAGGCAAAGCGAATATTGATTTGATGACTTCCCCCCCTCTGGACGAACTCGAGAAAAGCGCTTTATCAAGCCAACTTGCTCTAAGTAACGAAGATGATTTTTGACTGAAGTTGCAGACATCTCAGAGACATAAGCAAGCCTGTTGATGCTGGGGTAGCATTTACCTGTTTCACCATTGTGATGGTCGGCAATCCAATACAAAACAATCTTAGCCGCAGGCGGAAGACCTTTCTGTTTCATAGCCAATGCAGTCATATAGTGAGACATCAGGCTTCCTTTTCAAAATAATCAGACACCTTTTTAACAGTATCATATTCCATTTTAGCCATACTATTCAAGAACTTATATATGGTTGGGCGAGAAAGTCCAGTATCTCTTGAAACCTTACTCATGTTTACATCATTAAGTTTTTCACGAATTTCATCTAGGGTTAACATTTTAATCTCCATAACTTATTTGCAATACACCCTTTACGCCTCTTAATAAAAAGTGTAAACCCTGTAATGCAGATTACAAAGGACATGCAAAATGACTATTTCAGATAAAGAAAAATTAATTAGCGAAATGTATTCAATGCTTAATAAACATTGGATGGAAAATTTAAATCAATTTGAAGCTAAAGCTATTAATTATGAAGAATATCAAAAAACTAGTTTTCCTCCCAGCGCAATCCAAAAATTAACTACAGTTATTCGCAATTTTGAAGGATTAAATTATTATGACTGATACTAAAAAATTCCACGATGCAATGGAACTTGTAAGCGAACTTAACAAAGCACACGGCGTTATGATGAAAGGTGGAAAGTCTTACACCGAAGTCTCTACCAGAATTGAAGCGTTCCGTATCACTTTTGGCGGCACTTACGGAATAGAAACTGAATTGGTTTATAACGACCAAGAAACTGTAGTGGTTCGTGCCATAATCAAAGACAAAGACAGTTTTATTGTTGGGTCGGGTTTAGCGGAAGAAATTCGCGGTTCGTCCTACATTACTAAGACTTCAGCTTTAGAGGTGTGTGAAACTTCCGCTATCGGTCGCGCCTTAGCTTCTCTTGGCTTGCACGGCGGCACATACGCCTCTGCAAATGAAATGGTTGGCGTTGAGCGCAAGAATGAAACAATTGCAACAGCGCCAAGGCCAGCAATGCAACTTACATCAGAAGACCGCATTCAAGCAGTTGTTGATTTTTACAGTAACGGATGTAGTGAAGCATCTTTTCAAAAGTTTGAACCAAAATATAACAAAACACTTAACACAATTGGTCTTTCTGAAGAGGATTTTACTAGAATGGTTGAAGCACATGATGACCGAAAAAAGGAATTAGAAATATGAAATCAATTACAATTGCTGGGCGTCTTACCAAAGAAAGTGAAATTAAAAAGGGGGGTGTGGACCAAACTCAGTTTGTTACATTCGCAGTCGCAGTAGATGATGGCTACGGACCAAATAAAACAACTATGTTTTTTGATTGCTCTTATTTTGGCAAACGTGCTGTTGGTGTCCAGCCTTACTTAAAAAAAGGTACAAGTTTGACGGTAAGCGGAGAGCTTACTCAACGTGATTATAACGGCAAAACGTATTTGGGCGTAAGGGTTAATGATTTAACCTTACAAGGCGGTAAAGTGGCCCCCAGCGCCCCTAAGACCCCATCATCTACACAAGTTGAACTTGCAGATTTAGATGATGAAATACCGTTTTGACAAAAATGTCTAAAATTCAAGTTGAGTTGAGGGATGGGAAATTGATGCCTGTCTCTCAACATGACGCAGAAAGGTTAGAAGAATGTAAATCTAACCAACTTTTTAATTTATCAGTTACTGGAACAAGATCAAACCCACACCACAATTTGTACTGGTCAATCCTTAAAACGGCAGTCGAAAGCACTGGAATGTGGCCAACATCAAAACACCTACATCACGAACTTAAATTAGTTTGCGGCTATTACAAAACCAGTATATCACCCCTCAGTTATAGTATTGTTCGCCATGTTGACAGCACCGAGTTTAGCGCCATGACTCAAACAGAGTTTATGATCTATTTTGAATTAGCAATGAGTAAATTAAGTGAGGCGGTTGGTTATGACCCAATTACAAAATAAAAATTTAAATATTGATTGGTCTAACCCCAAAACACCCAAAGCAAAAAAAGACCCAAAGTTTTTATCAAAACTGCATGAAATGGATTGCTGCATATGCAAATCTTTTAACTTGCCACAATCCTCTCCAACTCAAGCACACCACATTATACACGACAGATTTAGTGGAAAGAAAACAGCAGACAACCTAGCTATTCCATTGTGTGAAGGACATCATCAAGGGCTGTGGGATAGCAGTAAATTGGCAATCCATCAAAGTCCAAAAGAATGGCGAGATTTATATGGACCTGATTGGTCCTATTCCCAGGAAATTGATATATAAAGCACTGGACCTCGGTCTGGGTGGCAAAAAGTTTTAATTGCTTTTAGGCTAACCACTTGCTTGTCATCCAATATGACGCCTTGTGGCCCCGAAATACCATCCAAAGCAGCTTTTACAATATTATCTATATCCGGTTTGGCTATTGGATAAATTAAACCATATTCGGCTTTTTCGGCTTTTTTTTGTGACCAAGATTTAGGAATACTCATAAAAGCTACAATCGACACTTTAACAGCTGAAGTTGTTGGACTTAGGTCGTGTCTTTTCATTTGTGATGCACAAGCGGATTTTATGATGTTCTCGTAGTCTCTTGTTTTTTGAGGCGTGTAGACGTGACCAAATCGGCTCATACGAGGTCTGGCTTTTCCTTGAGGTTGTCCCTCTGCTTCAATCTCAACATGGTACATAATTTATTAATAGTTTTTTTTAAAAAAAGTGTAAAGCCCCATTGCAATAGTGTAAAATATAGTTTACACAAGTTATAGAAACATAAACAAAGGACTACCCTGATGACCTACGATCTTGACACACAGCGCCACTTTATTACGACAATGGTCTATAATGCTATTGATGGTCTGAACGGCACTAAGTTTGCCATGAGCAACCGTCAGAAGGCAAACGCGCTTAAAGTCCTGACTGTTAAAAAGCCAAACGGTGGCAAAGGCAATTGCTCTTCGGCTGGATGGTCAACAATTATTATTAATTTGTCATACTGGCAGATCAAAAATGTCCAGAACGGCAAATATGAAAATGGTTACAAGTGCTTTGAGAATAAAGTTCTCGATGGCAACGTCTACTGGAACGAGTACAAATCGTTTGACGCTAATCCAAAATGCGGCGGCATGTTTGTGGCGACTGGCGATGTCTATCACGGTAACACCATCCAAGTGCTGCATGAGGTGTCACACTATGTGCAACATACATTGTATAAGTCTGACCGCACCAAGTGGGCGTGGATGCGTAAGCCACATGGAGAAGGCTTTATCCGCATATATTCTATCTTGCGCGAGAAGTTCTGCAATGATCCATCGATCCGCGCAATGTTCATTGAGACATGCAAGGATCAGGAGTTCATGGATTGGGCTTCTAATCTTTTAGAGGCAGCATAAAGCAAGGGGGCTTCGGCCCCCACCCGATTAAAAAGGGACCCCCCTAATTAAAAAGGGACCCCCTCTCTTAAAAAGGAATATAAAATGACAAAGAAACAGCAAATGGATCAATATCTGGTTACGTCTAGCGGCACGATTGTTCGCCCAGACCTTGGAATTACGCGCCACTTTAATCATTTGCCAGTAGGCGAAGACATGCCAAACACGCTGTCAGAAGCCGCAAAATTGGTTTATGCAGAGTGCTCTGAAGACAGTAGCATCCGTGTTCTGCTTTTAAATTTTTCAGATCTAAGTTTTAGTGACGTTACAGTTGATGTGGCAAAATTTGTGGCCCTAAATTTATTTGATCGCCAGAACGAAGACGAAAACGCACCTGAGTGGTTTAAACCGATTATAGCCGATTGGTACAATTTAACCGATAAAACAAATATTTGTTGACCTACCCCCACAACCAAATAGGAAATAAACATGGAAACTCAGACAAAACAAATTCTGCAATGGATGAAAAAAAATCCAATTACGCCTATGGAAGCATTGCAATTTATTGGATCATTTCGTTTGGCGGCACGGATCAAAGAACTAAGAGATGAAGGCCACGAAATTCACACCGAAATGGTTTTTATGGATGAAAGCAGCACTCGATTTGCATCATATATTTTAATTAAAGAAAAAAAGAAATTATATGATGAAAAATAATCTTAACAATGAAGGCAGCGTAATGAAAAATTTAGACCCGTTAATAAATCATCAAAGAAAATTAGCTATTGCATATAGAAAAGAAGCTAGTTTCCAAAGATTTTTAAGAGCGGCAAAAGCTGCGGAAAGAATTAATAAACAATTAAAAAACTATAAGGTGTCAAATGGCCGTTAATATTAATGATAAACAAATTGCTGCTTTAGTTCGTTGTGCTGAAGCGGGTTTAAATCAAAAACAGACAGCAGAAGCCATATCTTTATCACAAACTACGGTACACCGTGCATCTGTTGAATATGGCATAAAATTTTACACATATAGATTGGAACGTGATGGAAAACGAAAGTCTATTGTCAATCGCCGCAAAGAGGCAGCACCGATTGTTGCAGTTGATGCTCGAAGACAGCCGCAAAAAAAGCAGATACAATCTATCAATGGATGTGGAAGCGGTCTTAGCACTTTGCAGTTTAATCGTAAAAGAATTAGACAAGAAAAAGCTTTAGAAAATTTAGAAAATGCTACAACAATTGAAGAAAAAAAAGAAATATCATATGGCTGGAATATTCTTGAACACGAAATAGAAATGGCACGTTTAGGAAAACGTCCAAATCTTCCAATGGATTTGCGCCAAGAAATAACGCATGACGCAAAAGAAGCCCAACAGCAAAAAATTAGAATTGCAGCCGAAAACAAACGAAAAATAATTCTAAGCTGTTTTTCTGAAAAAGAAAGATTAACAGCAGCAGACATTTCTCAAAAACTAAAAATAGATGGAATTGAATTCACTGTACAAACCATAAGCTCTTTTATGGATGGCATGGCAAAAATGGGGAGGCTTGATAGATACCGAAACGCTTTTACTAAAAAAGGTAAAAATTACTGGTATTATTTTTTACCACAATAAATAGTAACTAAATTTTTTAAAAATTTGTGTGGGTGGCAGCTTACGATGTTGGCACATTTGGTAGCGCGTAACCAATAAACAACCAGACCCCCAAGGTTTAGACTGTTGAGATTACACCACCCACACGAATTTTTTATACTGGCCTAGATGCCATAGCAAGAGCCGTATCAAGAGTTTCTTTATTTCTTCTAGTCCAGCCTTTGCCAAAAGTTTCAAAAGTTTTCAAACCTTCATAGAATTTTTGGCGAGTGAGGTATACAGACTCAATAATTCTGTCTGGGTCTAAATCAGCAACAGACTGCAAAGTCATAGGGCCAATGGCTCCATCTTGCGTGGCACCAACGGCTCGTTGAATAGCCTTGGCTGGTCTACCACTGCCAGAATTGACAGCCCAATCAAAAGCACACCAATCAACACCAGAAGGTAAATCGTCACCGCGCACCTTATCCCAATAATTTTTTTTGTAAATCGGGGCAACATCTTCAGGAGTTAGCGCCCTCATATCATCCTCAGTGCTTTCCGCACCAATCCATTCATCATAGACAGCCTTGGTTACTCCCAAGTTAGTCATTCCGCCCGGGTCTTTTGGATGATTTACAAAACCACCTTCGTGTTTGAGCAGCATACTTAAACATGCGTCAAAGTTCTGTTTCATTTGTTCGCTCCCATAAATTTAGATACACTGCGTTGCCCAAACCAAAATGCGATGATAGCAGAAAAGAGTGCTTGGGTTTCATTGTCAAACATTAGTGGAACTGCGTCTTTCCAGTTGCCGCCTTCCTCCATCGCTTTCAAAAGGATGACAGCTTTGACGGATAGGAATAAGCCAAAAAACAAGTAAGTAATAACAGGTCGTACAGATGCGGATAGTCCTGCGGCAAATCCGCTGCGAGGGTTAGCAAATTCATAGAGGGCCTTTGTTTCTGCAATCTCAGCTTGCTTG
>Ga0209816_1001796_pt1 | contig 15721 bp, 28 predicted proteins | sample CoawatmetaG01DNA_FD_187509 | JGI IMG/M metagenome (GOLD analysis project Ga0209816, IMG submission 187509) | Marine microbial communities from the West Antarctic Peninsula - Coastal water metaG017-DNA (SPAdes) (version 2) | ecosystem: Environmental > Aquatic > Marine > Coastal ... | reverse complement strand
TGGAATATACTTGGAAAAAAACTATACTAATTAAAATAGTAAAAACTATGCTTCTAATTTTTCTTTGAGTAATTTTTTTCTGACTAAAATTGGGATTTTATAGTATGCACCTAGGGCCATAGCATCGGATGCACGTTGATTTCGTAAGACTAGATCTTTTTTACCGGTAAAGTAAAGATTAGCCCTTAAAACATCACCGCTATCATAAATTTTTACTTTGACCAAAGTTAGTTCATTTTGTTCACAAATTTCTTCAATCATTCGATAAATTGACGGTGCAGGCTCGCCTTCAGTGTCACTAAAACTTGTAATATGTTTTGCAACTTCACCTGAAAATGCACGCATGTGAAATTCTTTACCATTATCAGCCTTTAGAATCACCATACCCTCAACAGCATAAGGATCTACGAATCCAACATAATCAATTTTAACAGAATCATAGTCAGGTTCTGGGGCTTGATCAATATTCATGATATTACGCTTAAACTTTGGACATATTGTTTATAAAGATAGCAAAATTTAGAGATCAAAATTAAAATAATAATACTTCAAAAATCAATCACGATTGACACATAACCCCAAATTATTTAAAATCACGATATAAGGTAGCATAATGTCAACGAATCCAGAAAAAGCAGTTTCCTATGTTTTAACAAAATACGTTACAGAATACATGGACAAGGATGTTCTGATATTAGACATGGACACACAAACAAGAGAAGCTGCAACGATGTTACGACATTATGAGAGAGACGATATTATTGTAGTTGATAAAGAAAAACTCCCAGTAGGAATTGTAACAGATGAGGATATTCTTAGTAAAGTTAGTGATGCGACAGTTTACGCAGAAGCAACTACATTAAAAGAAATAATGAGTAAACCATTAATTACAATAAGTGACAAATCGACATTGCAAGATGCATTGTATAAAATGCGAGATAATAATGTTAGAAAACTTCCAATAGTATCAAAGAAAAATCATGTGGTAGGGATAATATTTCAATCAAGTATTGCAAATGTAATTAGGGATGCAACTGCAGTTGCACCTCGATTATTAAGTCCGCCAGTAAAAGCAGTGTTAGGAAATTTAGGATTTGTATTACAATTTGCAGGTGTTCTTTTACTCGTTCCAGCTATTGTTGCGACATTATTAGAAGATACAGTTGCAGCTACAGGAATGTATCTAACAACAGTTCTGTTACTGGTAACAGGATTTTTCCTAAATTCGTATGGAGAAAAAGCAAGTCTTAATCTTCAACAGGCATCAGTACTGGTATTTTCTAGTTTATTTTTACTATCATTATTTGGCACTATACCGTATCTGTACGTATTTCCAAGTGATGCACCACCAGCAGAAGTATTTGCAAATGCATTCTTTTCAAGTGCTGCAGGATTCACAACTGGCGGAATTTCATTATTTGATGAGCCAGAAAAATTATCGCAAAGTTTCACATTTTTCCGTAGTTACACACAGTTGGTAGGCGGAATGAGTTTCATTTACCTTGTAATTACCGCATTCTATCCAGAATCAAAATTGCAGGCAATGCGTGGTTTCATATCTGGAAAAACACTTCACATGAAAGAACTGTTTCTTACAATTACAGTTATTTTTGGAATCTACATCGTAATTGTTGCTTCATTGCTATACGCGTTTGGGGAGAGAAACATTATTGATAATTTTTCTCTGGCGATGAGTACACTTTCAACGGGAGGATTTACGCCAACATCGACAATTCTTGAGAATTTGTTATGGCAGGAACATGTGATATTAATGGGTGCGATGATATTGGGGGCATTGCCGTTTACATTCCATTACGCATTTGTTAGAAAAAAATTCTTGTCTCCAAAATTGGGAAAAGAGGTTTTAACCTATTTTGGAATTTTAAGTGGTGCAACAGTTTTGTTTGCAATAGTAAGTGGACTGGATCCATTGCAAAGTGCGTTTTATTCAGTGTCAGCTAGTACTACTGCAGGATTGCAAATGGATAGTTTAGCAGGCCTTAGTGGAGGGGCACATACAATTCTAATCATACTGATGTTTATCGGAGGGTGTGGATTTTCAACTGCAGGTGGTTTGAAAATTTTCAGATTGTTCCATCTAAGAGACATTAGAGCATTTTTATCTAAAATAAGAAGATGTGAATTACCAAATCAAAATAAAAAAGAACTCATATCAACTTTAATTATTATTGCATTATTTCCAACAATATCTGCAATTACAGGTGCACATCTTGCAGAAATAGAAAATGTGCCATTCCAAGATGCATTCTTTGAAGCAGCAGGGATAATTACAACAGGAGGATTATCAGCAGGGGTAATAGATTCAGATACAGATCCTGCAACAATGATAGTGTTAGGATTTTTAATGATTTTTGGAAGACTGGAAATTATTGCAATTATATACATTTTCGTGCCTAAACTTAGTTAAGATAGAATTTAATTCTACAAAACAAATGAAGTTCAGGAAAGAGTAACACTGTCAAGCACCAATAAAGGAAAAAAGTTAATTGTTTTAGGATTTGTATCAATTTCAATATTATTTCTCATATACAGCAGATATCAAAATCCAGAGGTAATCACACCCAGTGCAATAGATTCCATACAAAGAATTGCTTATGGTTTTTACATTACAATGATTGTTGCGTTGGGAGGAATTGCTTTTGGCATGCATAAATATCAAAAAGATAAAGTTGAGAAACAAGGCAAGGACATACTAACAACAATTGCAATAGTAACATCAAATTTAAAATCACGTAAAATTTTTATCGCAGTGTTTATTATTTATGGAATATTTTTTTCATTGATTTCAGGAACATTAGTCTATCAACCAGAAATTAATTTTGTAACACACTACGGTGCAACAATCCCATCAGGATTTATTGCACCATGTTGTGACGGTCCAGGATATATGCCAAAGATCATAGTGTATCTTACTGAGCATGTAGGGTTACAAATAATTCCAATAAATTTTGTACTGCAGATTGTTGTTTCATACTTAGTTGCAATAAATGCATCAATAGCAATTAGCGCATATACACTTTCTAAAAAAGGACGGAGTATCAGTAGTGTGGGGGCAATTACAGGATTGTTTATTGCATGCCCAACATGTGCAGGTACTTTTCTTTCAATATTTATTGGAACTGCAAGCGGGATAGGATTATCCATATTACTTGTACAACTGCAAACATTGTTTATCGCATTATCAATACCAGTCCTCATACTAACACCATACATTATGGCAAAAAAATTACAAAATTCAGACGGTAGTTGTAAAATAAATTTTAAGGATTAAATGACTTAACTTCAGGAATTTTATGATTTCCGATATCATATCCGTCTCTTCTAAGAAATTTTAAAGTTAATTTGTAAATTAATTCATCATGATCAACTTTTTCTAGAATTTCAGTCCACAAAATTTTATTATTTTCAACAATCTGATTTTTAAAATAAGGATTTAGAGATTCAGCAATTTCTTTGCATTCATCAAAGGTTTTTCCGTTTTTATAAGCACGGACACGCCTATCACAACTATCCATAGTTAATTTAACTAAAAATTGTAAATAAACCTAGGTTGTAGGTACTTCAAACAAATAGTAGAGAAATAAAAATAAACAGTGGTAATTAAAACAACTGAAGAGTATGTGGATTTTTTTATAAATCTTAACATGGGCAAGGAAGTAACTTTGCTAAGTTTTGTCAATAATGAAAGAATGGTACTAAAACAAAAATTACAAAATAAAATAAATGAAAAAGAACCAATAAAAAAAGGAATTATAATTTTAGAGGGCCTAATAAAAGAAATTGGTGAAAATAAAGAATTAGCAGTTTTAGAAAAATATCAAAATAGAGGATGAAGAAGAATGGACAAGAATTCAGATATTATTAAAATTGAAATAATTAGAATTCTTAATGAAAATGGAAAAATTAGAGGTACAGAACTAGCCAAGAGAGTCATAAAAAAAGTAGGTAATGAAAAAATAGTATACAGAGAAATTGGTGCCCTTGTAGAGTCAGGGGAAATAGAGAAAAAAATTCATAGCAGATCCCACATAGAATATGAATTAATTAATTTGTATGAGTCAGTAAATAATCAACTTAAAGATCTACACAAAGAAATCAACATGACATTTGAAGAAATAGGTGACTTTGGAAACATAAGTCAGGAAGAAAAATTTTCAGTTCATGAAAGGTTAAGAACCATGATACAACTCATACACATTGTACAATCCACAGATGGGATAATGAAATTATTATCATATTATCCTACATTCAAAAAAGATAAAATGTTTCCACAAATTAAAAGAAAGATTGATGATTGTTGGGAATTAATAATGAAGAATATAGCAGAACAGCCAGAAGAAGATTTCTTAAATAAAATTCTTGAAAACCTAAGAATAACTCAAATGGATTCAAAAAATGTCAATTAGGAGTTTTTTAATTTTTCTAAAACAATTTTAAAAATAGAATTGTTGTCAAGTAGGACATAAGGTAGGTCGTTCTCCTCACATGCCTGACCGCTTTCAGTATCGCGAGTAACAAGAATCATATTATTTTCTTTGGCATAATTAATTACAGAATAGTCAGTTCTTAATTTATGGCCATCAGCACGTAATTTTTTAACACTGTATGCATCAAAACCTAATTCTTTAAGTTTTTCATCCCAGCCGTCATCCATTTCATCGATAAGTATTTTCATGTAATTTAGCAAATAATTTCCAATATTAGTGTAGTATCAATAATTTTTAAATAAAATTGAGCCCAAGTTATAATTTAAAAATAATTACCAACTAATCAATATAAAAAAATTTACACTCTATCAATAATAATAAATTTTTAATTTTAGTTAATGTCAAAAATAGAAGCATATGATGTCAAAGCACACAAAAAAGTGACTATGAAAAATCCACAACCATATTTAATGAAAAATGGCTCATGGGCATTAAAAGGAACTAGCGCAGAAACCGGGATATCCCTATTTAGAATAGTGGGTAGAAATAAACCAAAAATTTCTCAATCTCGATTTGAATCATTCAAAAATTTGTTTTCAAACAGATAATGTGAATGTGAAAAAATCTGCTAATTTTATTTTTTTAAATATAAAAATATAATATGTTAAAAAAAATGAAAATGTTAGAAATGGATGATAAAGTGGATGATAAAATAAAAAAAATAATTCTAGCAGAGTACTATGCAAGATTAAAAGGAAATTCAAAAACCCCTGAAATGCACATGTATAATTTTCCAGAATTAAAAGAAATGGACAATGAAATTATTTTTAAAAATGCAAAATATCTAATTGATACAAATCTAGTACGTGGAGGTATTGATGAAGAAAAAGATCATTCATTTCCATGGATTATACGATTAACACCAGCAGGAATCAAGTTAGTTGAAGAAGAGTAGATGTATCCACGATAAATTTTAAAATAATTCCAAAAGATCAAGTACTTATTTTCCAATAAATATCAGTATGTTATGGGGGATGAAAAAATTGAAGATAAGTCTGAAGATTCAAAGAAAAAACATATGACATACTATAGATCACTAAGTAAAATAATTACAGACATAGAAAATGAAATGAATCAAGAAGGGCAACCTGCAATTCAAGAACATTTAACGTCTAGAATTGAGGCAATTGAAAAAGATAGGAAAAGAATCAGAGAGTTATTTCCAGAAATAAAAAAGGAGGAATGGGATGGCAACTTCAACTGAAAAAAATCACAATAAACATCTAGATTTACTACATGATTACAAAATACATCTAATCAAATACATTACAGAATTAGAAAAAATGGACAGAGAATCAGAATTTTTAAAAAAATGGAATGAAGAAATTATTTTAGAAAGAAGAAAAGAAGTTCAAGTCATTGATAAAATTTTAAAAAATATGATCAGGTTCTAATCATGATATTTCTGAGTTAAATCGTACAAGGATACACACAGAGAATCCACATTTTCAGAGGATACACCATCAATCCAGATAACCTCCTCGTTGATACTATAATCATTAAATAAATCAGGATAATTGGATTTAACAAATTTTATCTCAGTTTCAATCAATATTTTAATTTCATGTTGTTCTGATTCTGAAAAAATATAGTTACACGTCATTAAATCAAGATTAACATAGTAATTTCCGTGAGCAGGATTTATTTTTGCTTTAATGAAAGGTTTGTTTTGTTGCTGACATTCTCGATAATGTTTATCATACTCAAACATTTTAGAATCACCCAAATATTTATGAAAAGTCATAAGAATGTAAAAATATTTTTTGTATCTTAGATATCTGCAGTGATTTTCTTTATTTTTGTAATTAATGCAATTTTAGTACTCATAGGGGTTTCTGGCTCCATTGTAAAAAATACAATATTTCTTTTTGTGTAAAGTACCAATTGAGAAACTTTCTCTCGCTCAACATGAATATATCTTACCTTCCCTAAAGAACGATCAAATTCTTTTCTCATTGTACGTCTTTGTGCAACTTGAGCACAGAAATGTTCTTCCTCTTTTTGAGAATTAAGACTTGTTTGGCCTTTTTTCATAATACCTTCACGAATATTTCCTTTACCATCAATTATTGCTGCAAATCTCATTTTTGAATTTAGACTAACAATTTCTTGAATTATTTTTAAAAGATCAACTTTTTTTGTAGCAGCCATAACTAAATTAGGATTTTTGTTTGGCAAATATAAGTATTGAAAAATTCTTAAACCTTGTTAGAAATAATTAAAATTTTACTAATTTATTAATTAGATGCAGGACAAAAAATAGATGAAATCAGGAATTACATTAGTTATTGTTGGGATCTTTATGTTTAGTGCAGGATTAATTTTATTTTATTTTATAGAAGTGACAGAGGACAAGATTTTAGAAAATATAAGAAACATGGGTACGTTTGTAGGATTAAGTGGGATGGGGGTAACACTAGCAGGAATTTTACTATATTTGATCAATAAAAATACAGAACCAATTAAAGAGAATTATGACATCTAAAACAGATTATTGGAAAAAGTTCATAAATTAAAAAATAGAGTAAACAAATTATAATAATGAAAAAAGGAAAATTGTAGTATGTCTGAAAAATTATGGATTGGCGGAATTTACTTAAAAGAAGAAGGAGGATATGAAATTATTTTAAGATCTTTAAATCATTATAAAAAAAGATTGCAGACTATTGGTGCAAGTCCAGAATTAAAAGAAGCAGCTGCAATGTTTGCTCCACTATTACAATCAACAGCAAGGAAAAAAATTCCAAATATTATCGAAGTAAAAGGGAAAATTTATCAAAGTTTACTTAATTTAATTTCAATTCAATCACTAGAACAAGATTTAGAAGTTTTACAGAAGGCATTAGAATGCCGTAAGGCAGATATTCTAAAAGCTGAAGAAACAGAAGCAGAATATTTTATTAAATTAATAGGAAATGTCCAAAATGCAAAAAAAGACACAGAATTAATTGAAAACGCACTGGTAAAAATTAACCAATATTTAGAATAGAACTATAATCCTTGAAGATACCAGTCAAAATAAGGTAAAAGTAATTTACATTGTTTTTTCTTTTCAGATTCATTTGTAAGATCTTTTATTTTTTTGATTTTACCTTGAAGATATTCTACAGTGACATTACTTTTAAATTCAAGCATGATTTCATCAATCACTTTTAAAAATTCATCAGAAGATACATTATCAAAATTTTGCAGAATATTGTTAACTTTAATTTCTAGAGACATATTAAAAATTATATTTACAATTTTTGTTAATTTTAAACAACATCATCATCATCCCAGGTTAAACGAAATTTGCCAGTGACTCTAAACATATGAAATTTTGAACCATTTTTAAAAATTAATTTAGATAATTTTTGTGACGTATCTTCTATTTCTAAAACCACGTTATCTTTCTGAGTTTGAAAAACTATAGGATTATGTGAAATTTGTTTCCACTCAGGTTCATCAAAATCCATATGAAATTTAGTATAAAGTAACCCCATGTGATTACCATAGAATAACCCCGAATAAATAACTAGTTGAAATTCTAGGTATCAGGAGCATATTTTGGAAGATATGCCTGGCAGTAACTTACGATTGTAGGAAAAATTAATCCATAATCAATATCATTTTTAATAATTTTAAAAACACGAGAAAGTAATTGTTGTATCATTAAATGTTCATCGCGATACAATGTTTTTTTTGGATTTTTGATTGAATCTAAAATAGTAAAACCATTGTCAGTTTCAAGTAGACTTTTGAAAAGAGTAGTCGCAATCAATATTTTTTCATCAATATCTTTGCGAGGATAGTCAGTATCCAGCTTGCTAATCTTTAATTTTAGATCATGAAATGTCTTGTTAGTATTTTGTTCAAGATGCTGTTGTGATTGCTCTTCATAATTAGGATTAGAGACATAAAATTTCATGTTGCCTTTACTCTCTGCAACAATTATGCCTTTATTCAATAAGGAGTTTTTAGATTTTTCAAAAGTTGTTTTAGCCATAAACTCAGGGACAATTATTTTGACTAGAGCATTATGATGGGATTTAGGATTATTTTGAATGCATTGCAAAATAATTCTTTCACGCTCATAGATGTTAAAATTAGGCTCATTGCGATTCATCATAACTAGGTCGACCTATATTAAACAGGTTGACTATTAAATTTTATTGTTAATGAAATAATATTGTTATCGAAATAATTCTAATTCCTGTAGGAGTTTAATCATGGAATGTTTCCAGCGTCTCATGGCATCAATATCATGAGGTCTATTATCTTCCAAAAGTTTTTTTTCTTTTAGTAATTCACTATATCTCTTATTGTCAACTTGTACCATAGTATACAAATTCTAAATTAAATGATAATTTAAGTTCTAAAACAAGATATTTACTTAAATTCAATAATTTATGAAAATCTCTAGATATATTAGAAAATAAAAACAGAGATCATTTATCGAATTGACAATAAAACATGATGACAAAATACTAGAATTATCCGTTAAGTGGATCAGCATAGATGATATGATGAACGATCATAGTGGCGATAAGCAAGAAGTAATTCAAGCAGTGAATAGACTTGAGAATACAGGTTATTTAGAATCTAGAAGTATTAAAAATACAATTTTGTATAAAGAGCAAAATAAAGTTCAAGACCGCATACAATTTTCAAAAATGATGGAAACTTTTGTAATTAATCAAAAAAAAGAAATTGAAGACATCAGTACAATTCCTACAATTATGTTAAGTGACGGAAGTCAATTTGGATTTAGTAAAAAAGGTCTAGAGTTATTGGAGCATGTTCAAGAAGAAATAGATAGAGCCCACATGATAATTATTAGAACAGATTATCAAGATAAAATAAGATCACTACAGCATCCAATTGCAATTCAAAGAATAAAGAGATTAGAAAAACACATCAATAAAATTATGAAAATAATGTTAGACACATACAAAGATGTACGCTCCAATGTTGCAATACAAGAGTATTTTCAAGATCATACAGATGAATTAAAATTTAGAAAATAATTTAAAAATAAAATTAGTTTAAAATTAAACAGTTATTCTTTATCGATGAATTCGCCAACAACAGGTGGATCTGGAGCTAATCCTTTTCTTTTTCTAATATCTGCAACAGCAGATGCTAACATAGATTTTGGAACTTCAGTCCATTCCTTAAATGAGGTATTCCATGTTGCACGTCCTGCAGTCTGACCTCTCATTGCCTCAGACAATGTAAAAGTTTCAGAAGCAGGTATTTCACCAATGATGATACTAGATGCACCTTTTTGTTGCATATCGAGAACTTTACCACGTTTACCTGAAAGTATTGTTGCTACATTTCCAACTAAATCAGTTGGAACACGAACTTCAATAGCTAATGTCGGTTCTAAAACAGCAGTACCTGCAGTAAGCAATGAACCCATACATGCTCTACGAGATGCAGGGCCTAATTGAGATAAACCTCTGTGTGCAGTATCTTCATGGGGAACAAAGTGAGTAAAGATGAATTTACAATCTCTCATTTGTTCTTTGCAAAGAGGTCCTTCTTTCATCACATCATCAAATCCAGAATTGATAGAATCAGTTGATTCATTAACAAATTGAACACCTTTGGTTCCATTAATCAAAACATTTCCACGAGAATCCCATCTCATAACTCTTTTAATTGTATCAGTATCCCAACCAACGCCCTTTAGCAAATCAGAAACAACTTTCTTGTCTTTCATATCACTGATTTCACCAGTTCGTAACATATGAGCAATTTCAGGCTCTAATGGTTCTACTTTCATGAAAATTTTATTATGTCTATTTGGAGATTTTGCCATAACAGCATCACAACCACCTTTCACAGTTTCTCTATAGTTAATCAAAGGTTCAGATGTAATAATATCACATTTTGCATCTTGTATTCTGTGAGTTGCAACATCCAAGTGTAACACACCCATACCAGCAACAATTGTCTCACCACTCTCTTCGTCAATTTTTACAACGAGATTTGGATCTTCAATAGTTAATTGTCTTAAAATATCTACAAGTTTAGGTAAATCCTTAGGATGTTTTGGTTCGATTGCAATTTGGACAACAGGTTCTGAGACATATTTTACACCTTCAAACATTGGAATATCTTTTATTGAAGAAAGTGTATTTCCAGCTCTACATTCAGTTAATCCCAATAAAGCAGGGATGTTTCCTGCACCGAGTTCTCCAACTTGTTCTCTTTGGTTACCCATAAAGAAATTGACTGATTGAACTCGTCCTTCCCTTTTTTCATCGATAATGTGAAGAGTTTGTCCATCTTTGATAGTTCCAGAAAATAATCGTCCAATAGCAACAGGGCCTGCTGCAGGATCTAATACCATGTTTACAACCATCATGATTGTTGGGCCGTCATCTTCACCAGCAAGTAAAGCCTTACCAACATCTGACTCCAAATCACCTTTCCAAATTTGTGGAATTCTGTATTTGATAGCATCTTGTGGTGCAGGATGGTGTTTTACAACCATTCCAAGAACGGCATCAGCCAATGGTGCTTTTTCTATAAGTTCTGGAAGTTTTTCAACAGTATATGCATCAATTACATCTTTAAAATTAATTCCTCGCTCTTTCATTAAATCAGCATTAATTGCCCACTTGTCTTTTGCAGATCCAAATGTTACACTTGAATCCTGAATAGAGACTTTCCATTTTTCTTTGTACTCAGGTTCAGCGTATGTGTCAACTAATTGATTAAAAGTAGAAACAACTTCAGCCAGTTGTGCTTGCATTTTTTCAGGTGTTAATCTTAGTTCTTTGATTAATCTGTCTACTTTGTTGATAAATAAAACAGGTCTTACTCTTTCTTCAAGTGCCATTCTAGTTACAGTTTCAGTTTGAGTCATGATACCTTCAACTGCATCACATACAACTACAGCGCCATCAATTGCCCTAAGACTACGAATTACCCTTCCACTAAAATCAACGTGTCCAGGAGTATCAATCATATTAATTACATATTCTTCATCTTTTTGAGCAAAAAGCAAAGTTACGTTAGCTTGGTAAATTGTAATTCCTCTTTCTTGCTCTTCTTTATCAAAGTCCATTGCAAGTGCTTTTCCAGCAGCTGAGGGTGCAATAATTCCAGAATTAGCCAAGAGACTATCACTCATAGTTGTCTTTCCGTGATCAACGTGTGCAATAACACCAAAATTACGAATATTCTTTTTATTTTTAATAATTTTCATAACCTCTGTAGTTGACTTGAATTTGGCCATTAAACAGAAAATCAGACGAGCATTATATAATGTATCTGATATTTAGGCGTAAAATCATATAATTAATTTTTCAATATTTGGCATAGATTATTTTAAAATAAAATGACAACCACATAACATCAAAAAATGATCGAATGGGTCAAATTTTGAGCGCCTACATGATTTTGATTTTTATTACGATTGTTTAGTAAACAAGTATGGAAATTTCCGTAGGCCATACACCAGATTCTGATGACGCATTCATGTTTTATGGAATGTTTACAGGAAAAGTACCATCACCAGAATTTACAGTAAATCATGTAATTGAAGATATAGAAAAATTAAACCTAAAAGCAACTAATCCAGAATTAGACGTTACAGCAGTTTCAGTTCATGCTTGTGCATACATTCCAGGTTACACTATTTTGAGAAGTGGAGGAAGCTTTGGAATTAATTATGGTCCAATAGTTACAGCAAAAAAACAAATGACAATTGAAGAATTAAAAAAATGTAAAATAGCAATTCCAGGTAAAATGACATCAGCATTCTTGTTACTGCAATTAATGATTGGAAAGTTTGATTATGTTGAAATGAATTTTAGTGATATTCCAAAAGCTGTTGAATCAGGAGAAGTTGATGTGGGTTTAGTAATTCATGAAACTCAATTATCCTACGAACAAGAAGGAAATGTCAAAATTTTAGACGTCGGTGAGTGGTGGGATAAAACAACAAATGGATTACCAGTACCATTAGGAATTAACGTCATGAAGACAGAATTAGGCATGGAAACCATTGTAAAGTTTGATAAATATTTACAATCATCAATTGAATTTGGAATAAATAATTTTGATGATGCACTAGAATATGCAATGCAGTATTCTAGAGGGAAAGAGAGAAGTTTGATTGAAAAATTTGTAAAAATGTATGTAAATCAAGTTACAGTTAACATGGGAGATCCTGGAGAACAGGCAATTAGAAAATTATTTGAAATGGCAAAAGAGAAGGGGTTAGTTCCAGATTTTGAAATCAGTATAGCCACCAAGTAATTATAGAACTGAAAAAATAATCATACCATGTCAGACAGTCTTGATGGAGATGGAATTGGAGGGGCAGTTTTAGAAATTTTAACAGGAAATGCATTTAGATTACTTGTAAGCCACACTAGGAAAGACAATGTCGGAGATTATGGAAAAACTGAAAAAATAATCATGGGTTTGATTAAAGATTCAGAAGAAGGACAAAAACCAGAACAAACTAGAGAGGATTTAGAACGAGCATTAAAAGGGAAATTTGTTACATGCAAAGTTCAACATAGAGATACAAAAACAGACGCACTTGTCTGTAACGTGTTTGTTCAAAGACCACCAGAAGATTCAGTTTAATTTTTAAAATAAATTAAAAGTTATTTTTTTTCATTTTTTTCTTTCCACGTCTTTAAAAAAATATGGTGTTGTTCACCAATTGACGTTAAATTATAACCAACTTCACCTTCTTTTTTTATTATAGGTGTGGCAATTCCATTTTTAATCATGATCTTTAATGTAGGATTATTTTTAAACGGATATCCAGGATTTTTGTTTAAAATTTTAAAATAGTCTTTACCCTTTGTGGTTAATCTAAAAACAATATTTTGTCTATCCTTAGAATCAACAACAGGCTCTAAAATCCAATCATTGACAAAATCATGTAAAACTAAGTCATTATTTGATTCTAAATTAATTTCTCCCATATATCTAAAAAAACTATCCAGTATATGAAATTTGAATAAAGATATTTACTTTAAAAAATGCACATAAATGCTGATGATTATATCAACGGGTTCTATCTGATTTCCTCAAATGTGATGAAAGATACCGCCGAAAAGATGAAGCCTTACTAATATTACTAAAAAGAGTTTAAAAAAATAAACCACAGGTTATCTTCAAATATATTAGTTCAAGAAGAAATAACAGGGTAGACATGACAGAAGATGTATGTGATTTTTGTAAAGGTGTAGGCTCAAGTTCAACAAACGTTTGTGTGTATTGTAACGGTACAGGGGAATGGAATCAGGCTGCCCAAGCATATGTGAAAAATCATATTTGTCAATGCATTGTATTAGATAGGAAATTTTGTCCAGTATGTAACAAACCATGTCATCATGATACAAGTCTAAATCCAAAACAAACAATCGATTCAGGTCATGGAGGAATGTCAATGCCTGAAATGATAATGTGATGAAATAAAGAGTAAAAATAGCAAAAACATTACAAATAATATCAAATTAATTAAAAAAAATGACAAAATTTTACAATAGTTTAATTACAACATGAATTGATGAAATTTAGAAAATATGTCATACAATAGAGAAGATAGAGAAATGTTTGATGCAAAATGCGGGGACTGTGGAACGGATTGTCAAGTACCATTCCAACCAAAACAAGACAGACCTGTATACTGCAGAGAATGCTTCCAAAAACATAAACCAGAACCACGAGAAGGTGGTAGATTTGGTGGAAGATCAAATGATAGAGGTTCTAGATTTGGTAACAGAGACGAGAGACCACGAGAAATGTTTGACGCAAAATGCGGAGACTGTGGAAACGATTGTCAAGTACCATTTAGACCAAAGGAAGACAGACCTGTATACTGCAGAGAATGCTTCCAAAATCACAGATAACATAAACAAATTGTTTTGAGAAAAACACTCGGAAATTTGTAACTTTTATTAGATTCACTATTTACAAACTCACGCAAATTTTAATTGAAAAATAGTTAGAAAATCATAAAAATAAATTCCCTAATATGTGATGAAATTTACTTAATTTCAACGATGGTACTGGTAAAGAAAAAAATGTTAGTAGGAGGAATGCTAATGATAATTGTAGGACTGGTACTTACAATAAACATCAATGCAGCAATACCAATAGGTCAAGCAGGAATGACGGAAGAGGAAGTAATTGATTTACTAATAGCAGAACAGGAAAATGAAGATTACAATACATTGGCAGGTATTTTGTTTGGGCTAGGATTTTTACTAGTATTGATTAGTTTTGGTGCAAGAAAAAAGAAAGGTAAGCCAACAAAGCAAGTAGAAAAAAAAGTGGAATAATTAAAACATTTTAATCTTAAATTATTCTAAAAAATACAATGATTCAAGCAGAAATCAGCATATATCCAATAGCAACAAGAACTACGAGTGTAAGTTTTTACATTGCAAAAGCAATTGAATCAATTAAAAAAATAGAGGGTTTAAGATATGAAATTAATTCCATGGGAACTATTTTGGAATCAGATAATATCGATACAATCAACAAAGCAACAAAAGAGATGATTGAAACAGTTCACAATTTAGGAATAACCAGAACAGAAATAATAATAAAAATAGATTCAAGAAAAGATAAGCAAGTTAGAATGGAGGAAAAAGTTGAAGCAATTAAAAAGCAAATAGATTAAAATTCTTTTAAAATTCCAAAATGAGTATTTCTTTGGGCAGGTTTACGTCCAATTTCTTTTACCATAGTAGCTAATTCTTCAACAGATGAAGTTGTAGGTTTTCCAGCTGCACGATAAATCTCTTCACCAAATGCAGTTCCAACTAAATCACTTCCACCATTAGATAGTGCAACTTGAGCTAATTTCTTACCATATGCAACCCAATATACAGAGATGTTGTTTAGAGTATTTGCAAGCATCAATCTAGACAAAGCAGTTATTCTTAAATCATAAACTGAAGAACACTCATTATTCACCAAATGTTCTTGCTCCAATTCAGTATTATCTAAACTAAATTTTAAAGGAATCAAAGTTATGAATCCATTTGTCTTTTTTTGTAGTTCGCGAATTTTTATCAAATGATCAACAATGTGTTCAGGTTTTTCAATATGGCCATATAGCATAGTAACATTACTTTTAATGTCCATGTTGTGGGCTTCTTCAATAACATCAAGCCATTGTTGACCAGTACATTTACCTCGTACAATTTTTCCACGAACATCAGGGTGGAATAATTCTGCTCCTCCAC
>Ga0209816_1001787_pt1 | contig 15764 bp, 14 predicted proteins | sample CoawatmetaG01DNA_FD_187509 | JGI IMG/M metagenome (GOLD analysis project Ga0209816, IMG submission 187509) | Marine microbial communities from the West Antarctic Peninsula - Coastal water metaG017-DNA (SPAdes) (version 2) | ecosystem: Environmental > Aquatic > Marine > Coastal ... | reverse complement strand
CAGTAATTGCAATCGCTCCAAATGACGAACTATTAGGCAAACTTAAATCAAATCTACAGGAAGTAAAATCCAGAGGCTCACAGATGATTGTTTTTGAAGATGAAGATTCAAAAGTGCAATCAATGGATGCAATGGAAGTAATCCAAATTACCTCAAACCTTGGCCGAATCTCTGCACCTATTATCTTTACAATACCCCTTCAGCTGTTAAGTTATCATGTCGCCCTAATAAAAGGCACCGATGTCGACAAGCCAAGAAATTTAGCTAAATCTGTAACCGTTGAATGAAACCGTATGTACATTAAATGAGGATGGATTACCCAATACTCGACATAAACTTAAATGACTTAGTTTCATTATTTGTGTAAATTTTTTTAGCTAAAGAAAGGAGTCTTAAAATGTTTGGACCAAGAAAAGAAGTTAAACAATTATTGGCAGATACAAGGTATAAAGTAGATGCTACTTGGAAAAAATGGGATAAGGATAAAGAGAAGGTTACAAACTCAGATTTTCTAGAAATAATATGATAGATATATTCAAATTTGAATTTTCTCGATTCTTGAGTGTTGGAGTTTTAATTGTTATTATTGATTTATTTTTTTATTATTCGCTCTTATATATTGGTTTCGATACGTTTTGGTCAAAAGGTATAAGTTATGTAATTGGAACAATATGCGCTTATTTTGCAAACAAAAAAATTACTTTTCAAACTAACGAGGGTGGATCAAAAAAATTTCTATTTTTTGTAATTTTGTATTCTGTTTCACTTTTTGTTAATGTGGGGACAAATGAAATTATATTAAGTGTTTATAGTATTTCTTTCTTTTCATTTTCTATAGCTTATTTAATTGCAACAAGTGTTTCTGCTTTGATAAACTATATTGGTATGAAATATATAATTTTTGGTTTAAGAAAAAAATGGTTTTTTTCCAAAACATTTTTTCCAAAACATCAAGATAATCTTATGGATAATGAAGGAAATCTTGCTGACTCTAGAAAATTGTTCTTGAATGAAAGGTTTAATAATTTAGACTTTTTGCTGAGAAAAAGATATGAGTGGATGAATCAGTATTTAAAGCCTAAAATGAAAATTGTTGAAATTGGCTGTGGTGGCGGCCTATCCAAGCTTTTTTTGTCTGAAAATATTCTTTTGACTGATGCAGTAAATAATCCTTGGGTTGAAAAATTTATTGATGCCACTAACATGGACTTTGAAGACTCATCTATTGATGTAATTATTGCTTCTCATACTATTCACCATTTCTATAATCCTGCAAAGTTTTTTAAAGAATGTAGCAGAGTCTTAAAAAAAGATGGCGTTATTTTAATCAGTGAAATAAATACTAGTCTATGTATGAGGGTAATTCTAAAGTTAATGAGGCATGAAGGCTACTCTTATGATGTAGATGTATTTAATTATGAATCTATTTGTAATGATAAAAACGATCTATGGTCTGCTAATTGCGCTATACCTCAGTTATTATTTGATGATGAGTCTAAATTTAATAATTTTTTTCCTGAGTTAAAAATCTGCTATCAAAATAAAACTGAATTTTCTATCTTTCCTCTGTCCGGAGGTGTGGTTTCTAAAAAACGTATAATGGAGATTCCTTCTTCAGTACTAAAGATCTTTGATTTAATGGATAGATTTCTTATTTTCTTTTTTCCAGAAATATTTGCAATGGGTAGAAAAGTTGTAATTAAAAAGACTCTTCTATCAAATTAGAATGATTAAGCTTTCACTAGTAACCCCTTACTTTAACGAATCAAAAAATTTACCTCTATTAATTAGTAGATGTCAATTGGTTCGATTAAAATTCAATTAAAAATTCTAAAACTGGGATGGTAGAATAGTTTTAATTGACTATTTATTATCTATCTGAGGGTCTTTATTCCACTCTGATCCATCTAATTTGATATCTTTCTGTAACACTACCCCTCTCTATCATGTAGATGTTGAATAAGAACGCAAATGATCTGTTGTCGTTTAGTGTATTCTTTTTGATAAATGAGTTGGTTGGATTGAAATTCCATGGTGAATTCTAGACATGGAATGACTTTTTCATTAAAGGTTCCATCCAAATTCAGTCGGTCACAGTCGAGTATTATTAAAGAAATTCTACCACCCTTCCCAGTGGTAAAAAATCCCGATAATTTGATAATAACCTTTGATGTAAATTTCAAAACCCAAGTATTAACAAAAGTAAGAAAACATAAAAGATTTGAAGAGATTCATAACCTCATCTTAACTCTTCATAATCAAGGATTAGGAAATAAAGAAATTTCAAATTATCTAAATTCAAATAACATCAAAACTCCAACAGGAAAGGATTACACAAGATAACTCATTGGAATGTATTTTTATAAATCTAGAAAGACGATTAAAACATTCTGAATTGAAATTAACCAATATTAGGCTTTGGGTTTACGACCAATTCTAATACTAAGACACATACTAGTTTTTTATACATAAAGTTACTCCAAGAATGAATTGACAGCCTTGCTATATTTTGAAAATCTAATTCTATCAAAATGGAATATTTTAAATAAATATTCTATTGGAACAAAATCCGCTGCTTTTATTTCAACAATAATATCAGGATCATATTTTGTATAAATACCATTCCCCTGAGAGTTTAATTTTATATATTCAATATATCTATCAACAGTAAGTCTTACATTGTGAATTTTATAATAGTCTCTTTTATAAGTAACTCTCACTCTTGGTTTGCAAATCCCATAATCTTTATCAAAATAACCAATAGTCATAGTTTTTCTTAGGTCGAAATTCTTATCTGTAGTTTTGTATCTGCCTTCGACGGAGGAGGTTTTAACTTCTAATGCGCTCTGATCTATTTTATGTTCTTTCCTTGTATAACTTCTTATTCTGATTTTCTTTCTAGGGACGCAACCCTCTTCGGAATCTTTAAACATCTGCATATCATCATTGTCAAAGTAAGTTGAAGAAACTGTTCTAGTGTCATAAAGTTTATAACCATCATTCTTGTATATCCAATTTAGCAAATTAAGTAATTGGCTTTTATGAATATTTAGTTTTTCCTCCTTCCTAAAACTCATTACATAAACTCAACTAATGAACTTTTTTGCTGTATAACTTGATTTGGAAGACAATTATGCTTATTAACTACTATCTTTCCTCCCCAAAATTCCTGTTTTTTATTGTATGCACTAAAGCACGTAGAAGTAGAATTAGTAGTTACAGAATTTACCTTTACGACCGAAGAGTCTTTGGCTGCAATCCCTATATTCGACTTTGATATTTTGGCTGAATTTATAGTAAGTTTTGATTTTTCCCCTACAGAAATGGCCTTGTCTTTACAATCAGATAAATCAGTATGATCGATATGGTAATCTCCAGAAGATAGATCAACGCAATCGTTCCCCGCATCTTTTATGTTAATATTATTAAAATCCAACTTAGAAAAGTCTGCATCGATTGCATCACTTAATACATTTTTCACAACAACTTTATTTATATCTCCTCTCACTCTAACTAAGTTAACTCCATCCTCACACATAGCGCCATCGATCTCAATACTTATATTGTCAACACTTAAATCTAATAAGGTTAAGCACCCTGTTAATAAATTTTGGTTAAAACTCTGCTCGTTATTTATTTTTCTATCCGTGATTCCAAAAAAAATAATATTCCAATCTTTTAACTTACCGCCCTTAATTAGAAACCTATCAGTAATATTGCTTTGGCTTAATTCTATTCTTTTTTCTTTTTTATCTACCATTGCGTTTGAAGAGCCATAAACAATTAATTGAGCCCCATTTTCGAGATCAATCTTTCTCTCTTTTTCATGTATCTGAGTATTTATACCAGTAAGATATTCTTTTTTATTTCCAATAAAAATATATGAATTTTCACTATCATCTGAATACCTGCCCGCAAGCAATTTAGAGTAGTCTTTAATTGTAAACATATTGGAATGACAAGATGTTAACAATAAATCACATATCTCAGCATAAGATTCTCTTTCTGTAGAAAACACTAGTTTCTTTTTATTTTCATCTTTCCCTAAGTCTTTGTAATTAGAAAAATATGGGATATAAGGATTTTTTTGGTGATTATCAATTGAGGTATTTTTTATCGTCTTAAGATTTTCAATTACCTTTTCTAAAATCACATTCACTTCTTCCAAACTATAATTTAATCCAAGGCCTTCTAGTCGGGAATGAAAACGCTTCTGATTTAACTTATTAAGAGAATTAATTGCAAATGAAGCCCCGATGATTTCATCTCTATTTAACTTATCTCCAGAATACATAAATTTCCTAAGAGAGCTACGTAGGTTGGTAATTTGTGTATTTCCGTCATAATATATAGGTCTAAAGTGCCTATAAATAGGATCGTAATAAAAACTTCTATTGTATGGTCGAAGGCCATGTGAAGCGCCTATTGCAACTAGAATGGCTTGAAACTCTCTATTTTTGCTTATAGAATTCTCATTTGAGAAGGTGTTGGAACTCAAAAACCTATCATTACGATTTTTATAAATATGTCTTCCAGATACATACTCCAGGTAGGTCTTATTTAGTTGTGTTAAAGCTGTTTTAGATATGTTTAAACTTGTATATCCTTTCTCTGCCCACTTATTATTTATAATTCTTGCCAATCCAAACCTGTCAACCCCTATGTCATTATAATTAAACCTCTCGTCTCCTTCTAGAATAGGTGCTTCGCGCAAGTCGTTTGACTCAAGATATTCTTTTGCAATTTTTTCTTGAAAAAGAAAGGTAGTCTCTTGACCATTGAAGACAGCAGGGACATGGTATGTTTTTAGTGCTAAAAATTCTAATTCTTTTAATAGAGCGTTTGAAAATACTTCATTGTTACCTCCTCTTGTATGAGGAATGAACAGTTTAAATTTAATAACAGAGTTGATATTTCCGGCAAGTAATTCGACATCAAGACTTGTTATTGGAGGAGCGCTATACACGTGGTCCATTTCGTCACCACTTATTCGAATCTTTGAAGGAAAAGTACATTCTAATTCATTATCAAATCGCACTTTTATATTTGCAGAGAATTTCTTTTTATATTTTTCTGATATGTATGTATTTTGTTTGACTACTTTATAGTAATTTAGACTCCACTTTCTACTTTTGGGTGTAGAGATATCGATAAATTTAATATTTTTAGCTTCTATAAATTTATCAATATTGTCTGTGTTACAAGGTAATTTATTTGCTAGAACACTAGATGAAAATAGAATTAATAATAGGACTGGTAATAGAATTATCTTTATTTTATTTGAAGTATTATTCATAACTTCAATAAGCTTAATAAAACTTCACTTCTATATTTAAGACTCCTTGATGTTGACTAATTTCTCTTCTAATTCTTTCTATATCTTCTCTGGATTTTGAAGCTAATCTATAATGAAAATCTTTTGATTTTTTGTCAGTAACATATTGCAATAAAAGCTTACTATCATGCAATAAGTCAATCTCCTGGTTTGCTTGAATTTCAATAATATTATTAGAATTTCCTTCCTCAAAAGATAGTGTAAAAATATGAAAATCAAACCTTCTTGCTACAATCTCAAATAAGTATGAAGCAAATATTGTGAAATTTATAACTAGCGCCAACAATAGACCAAATTTAATATCAACAGACATGCTAATACCTATCGTAATTAGGGCAAAAAATATAACTAATTCAAATGGGTTTTTAACAGGGTTTCTAAAGCGAACAATTGACAATGCACCAATCATGCCTAGAGATAAAGCTATATTACCTGTAATGACTGTTGTAATAACAAAAGTTATTACAGGTAATAAGGTGTACGACATAGTATGATGATAAGTTGACGCCCATTTTTGCTTAACTAAAGACAACATGACCCTTATTGAGAGGCCAGACATCATTGCTAAAAAAACTGATTGTAAAAGTACTTTATTATTAACAATAGCTGCAATCATAATATAGATAATATCAAAAAAAGATTGTAGATAAGATACTCTATATTTCAATAATTTTATAACAATTTTTCAATAATGACAGCAGGAGAAACAAGATTAATCTCAATAATGAATTATAGGCAAGGAATTAGTCCCTCTAAATATGTACGAACAAATTCATTCAACAGTAATTGATTGAAATATAATATTGAAAAATACGGCAACAAAATAATGGATTACTTGAAAGAGACAATTCAGTATATTTCTACTTATATTATTTGTATCTGCAAATATTAATGCAGAGATGTCATCAAAAGTCATTTTACTTGTCGCTATATCTGTTAGCATAGCGCCATTTCAATTAGAGGTGGCATTACAGATTAAATTTAAGGAAATTAGTTTTAGTTTTTTATAAAATACTCATAATGAATTCTCATATGAGCACCTTATAGGGAGGAAGATGTACATTATTGGAATATCGGCTTTTTATCATGATAGCGCTGCATGCCTAATTAATAATGGAGAAATTGTTGCCGCTGCTCAAGAGGAAAGATTCACCAGGAAAAAACAAGATAAATCTTTTCCAATTAACGCCATTAAATTTTGTCTAAAACATGAAAATATTAAAATTGAAGATATTGACTATATTTCTTACTATGAAAAACCTCTTTTAAAATTTGATCGTTTAATTAAAACGTATTTAACATATGCCCCATTGGGTTTTAAGTCTTTTGAAAAAGCTATGAAAGCTTGGATTGGGGAAAAGTTATATATTAAAAAAATTATAAAGAATGAACTTAATTACAATGGTCAAATAGTTTTTCCGGAACACCATGAATCTCATGCATCATCAGCTTTTTTCGCTTCACCATTTGATGAAGCAGCTTTTTTAACGATGGATGGTGTAGGTGAATGGTCTACTTCTAGTTATGGAATTGGCAAAGCAAATAAAATCCAAGTCATAGCTGATATCCGCTTCCCTCATTCTTTGGGGATGTTGTATTCAGCGTTTACCTCCTACGCAGGATTCAGAGTGAACTCTGGTGAATATAAAGTTATGGGTTTAGCACCTTATGGTAAAGCAAAATTCAAAAATTTGATTTATGAATATTTGATTGACGTTAAGGATGATGGTTCTTTTAAGATGAATATGGATTATTTCAATTACTGTACTGGCTTTACAATGACAAATTCAAAATTTCATAAGCTTTTCGGCAGTTCACCACGGAAACCAGAAAGTAAAATTACTCAAAGGGATATGGATTTGGCGCGTTCAGTTCAGGAAGTAACTGAAGAAGTTGTAATGAAAATGGCAAAACACATCAGAAAAGTAACCGGAATGAGACGTCTCTGTCTTGCCGGCGGTGTTGCCCTCAATTGTGTTGCTAATGGCAAATTGTTACGATCCGGTCTATTTGATGAAATATGGATACAGCCAGCCGCAGGTGATGCGGGCGCTGCCGTTGGATGTGCTTTATTTACTTGGTATCAATATTTGGGAAATCAAAGAAAAGCTGATAACAAATCAGACTTTATGCAAGGTACATATCTTGGCCCTGAATTCAAAAATGGAAGTATTGAATCATTTCTTAAAAAGAACAAATATTCTTTTCAGGCTCTTACGGATGAAGAATTACCAGAGAAGATTGCCGATTTAATTGCAGATGAAAAAGTAATTGGCTGGTTTCAAGGGCGGATGGAATTTGGTCCAAGAGCGTTAGGTTCAAGAACTATTATCGGAGATGCCAGATCACCTGAAATGCAAAAAACTATGAATCTGAAAATTAAATATCGTGAAAGCTTTCGTCCCTTTGCGCCATCAGTGAGAGCAGAAAATATTTCGGAATATTTTGAGATTGATTGTGAAAGTCCTTATATGCTTTTGGTTGCTAATATACAAAAAGACAAGCAGGTTAACATGTCAGATGAACAAAAGTCATGTTTTGGTCTTGAAAAACTTAATGTGGCGCGTTCAGAAGTTCCTGCAATTACCCATGTGGATTATTCTGCTAGAATTCACTCTGTGAATGAAAAAACAAATCCACGCTACCATGCAATGCTTACAAAATTCAACGATAAGTACGGCTGTCCGGTTATTGTCAACACTTCATTTAATGTTCGTGGCGAACCCATTGTTTGCACACCAAAAGATGCCTATATCTGTTTTATGCGCACAGAAATGGATTACTTGATAATGGGCAACTATTTGTTGGATAAAAGAAAACAACAACCTTTAGCTGGGGATTCCGATTGGCGCAGTGAATTCGAACTGGATTAATATATGTTGGGACAAATAAGAAATACAGAGTGTGAAAAAAGGCCTGTGGAAGTTTGGTATTATGAATTGGTATCTTTTTTACCATACCGTTATAATGAAACCTATTTATTGAATATGGATGATTTTTGCTACAATCCTTGGTTGGGCTTATGAGCCGGGTAATATTGAGCCTGATTTTTTATATTGTAATAACTCCAATAGGGGTGTTTTCGCGTTTTTTTGGGATACAGTTTTTGAAGTTGAAGACAAATCACTCTCAAAAGAGTTACTGGAATATAAAATAATATGATGCTTTCAATAAAAAAACTATGAAAGACAATATTAAAGAAGTTCATAGAGGCAAAGAACTTTTTATGTTCTAGATTTTATCCAATACTTAATTGTTTACATTTCTAAGAGGAATTTGAAATATGATATTTAATTTAATTTGTTTGATTGTTGTATCGTTTATTGTTGCAGAATTATTGTTTCGCCTTGTGAAATATCGACGAACCGGAAAATGGGAAATATTTGCATTTAAATTAGATAAGGAAAAGAAATATTTATCATATCAATCACATACCTATATAGGTTATACGAAATCAAAAAATAGTGCTAATCCTAAGTTTCCATCAAATAGTGATGGCTTTGCAGGTTCAAAGGATATCCCTATAACCCGTGATGACAGTTCGAATACGGTTCGTATTGTCGTCTGCGGAGGATCAACGGTCGAGCAAAATGATTATGATATGGAGCCAGAATTTGATCGGGAACTTACGTGGCCGAAGGCGATGGAATATAACCTCAATAAAGCCGATAAAGAAAAAACTTATGAAGTTATGAATGCAGGTTGTGCCGGGTATACTATTTTGGAATCTACAATTCATTTGTTAACTAAGTGTGTGCCTTATAAACCTGACTATGCTATTCTTTATCAGGGAATTAATGATGCATGCTGTGTTCAAGCATTTCCAGATTTTGTTCCAGATTATACCCACGTACGTCGACCTCCAATTTTTCCTCACATGAAGGGTTTTTTACGCTTTTTCCCAAATATTCGTTTTTCTTTTGTATGGCAATATACTTTGTTTTATTTGGGCAGATTGTTTGAAAAGCCATCTAATTTAATGACATATATATCTTGTGAACTTAAATATAATATGACGTTTGATCAAATACAAACTGCTGTAAAAACATATGAAGACTATTTACGTTCATTTTGTTTCATTGCCTTGGCTCACGGCATAACACCAATTTTAGTCCCCTGGGCTTTCAAACGAGAATTGGTAACAAAGCCGTTCTATTTTATTCACTGGGATAAAGAAAAGTTCATAAAATTGTTAGAAATGAATTGTGAAGCTACCCGCCGTGTTGCTAAGGAAATCGATGGTGTATTTATGTTTGAGTTACCTCCCAATGGAAAGGATATATTTCGGCCCAATGATTGGATTCATTTTTCAAAAGTAGGTTTGGAAAAAACAGGTGAGAATACCGCATTTGAATTTTTAAAATTGCATAATTTAAGGGAAATATGAAAATGTGGTTTTGGGTGTTTTTGTTGTTTTTCATAGCTATATTGATTGTTGTCGCTATTAAAATTGTTAATAATAAAGATAAAGAGAATCAGGATGATGATATATACCCAATGTGGTAAAAATATATGATTAAGACTAGAACAACAGGCCGGAGGTGAGAGATGAAATCTTATGACGAGTTGAAAGCTTAAATGGAAACTATCCAACAGCAAATTGTTGAAGGGCTTAGGTTGTTGAAATTAAGAACAGTTTAAGGAATTAGTAGCAGAAGACTTTAAATACATTAATGCCAGGAAGAATAATTCATAGTTTATTATTTCTTTAGTAGAATCAATCAAAAATATAGTAATTCACCTCGAACTTTAAAATCTTACTTGGGAAATGTTGATTTCTAATCTGTTCATTCATTAGATCTCTTTCGTATTTTCTCTTTAAGACTGAGATAACCGATGAAGAGAACCGCTTCTTCCCTGTATGGGTCTTTATTCCTCTCTGCTTCAACCACTGTGATATCTTTCTGTACCCCCACCCTTGTCTATCTTGAAGATGATGGATAAGAAGATAAATGATCTGTTGTCGTTTAGTGTATTCTTTCTGGTAAATGTGTTGGTTGGATTGGAATTCCATCGTGAACTCGAGACATGGAATGACGGATTCATATAGGGGTCCATACGGAAACAATCTGTTACCGTTAAATAAGCTATCGTATTAGGCGCTTTTATCTTATTTATTGTTGTGATATGTAATTAATACAAGTGTCCTTTAAATCAGAGCGATGCATCTGGTATAACATCACTATAAAAATGAATAAAAAATGTAGTAATGAATGATTAAAAAATGTCTTTTCCCTGCGGCTGGCTTTGGAACCCGTTTTTTACCTGCCACCAAAGCAGTCCCCAAAGAGATGCTCCCAATACTAACCAAACCCTTAATGCAATATGGGGTGGAAGAGGCTCTGTCTGCCGGCATTACTAACATGGCTATTGTCACTGGTAGAGGCAAGAGAGCAATTGAGGATCACTTTGATAACGCGTATGAACTTGAGTCACAACTAAGTGGCACTTCAAAAGAGATCTACCTAAAAAATATCAAGGAGATAATTAACAAATCCACCTTTACCTATGTTCGCCAAAAAAAAATGCTTGGACTAGGTCATGCTATCCTCACCGGTGAACCCCTTATTGGAAATGAGCCTTTTGCTGTAGTCCTGGCAGATGATCTATGCGACTCTGATGGAGATTGTGTGATTTCACAAATGATAAAAGTCTATAACCAATATCAGTGCTCTGTGATAGCTATACAGGAGGTACCAATGAACCAAACCCATAAATATGGAATTATTGCAGGCAATCTTGTAGATAATTCAGACGACACATATCGAGTTACTGATATGTTGGAAAAACCTGAGGAGGAGAATGCACCAAGCAATATGGCAATCATCGGCCGCTACATCCTAACTCCCGATATTTTTAACATTCTCAAAAATATCGAGCCTGGCAAGAATGGTGAAATTCAAATCACTGATGCTCTGCTTGTTCAAGCAAAACAGTCTAAAGTGATAGCTTATAAGTTTAAAGGAAGGCGCTTTGACTGCGGTGGTATTGAAGGCTACATTCAGGCCACCAATTATTTTGCCAAAAAACAAGGTATTATTTAAAATCAGGCAAAAAAAAACGCACTTAAACCCAAGGAGCAATTGCGATTTTACAAGGTTGTACATCTGCAAAATAAATGCGCAGTTTAAGCCTTAGCTATTTCTCATCACTGAGCGCTCAAGCTTCATACAAAATATCAGTAATCTCACTTTGGGGTTTAAACCCAGGGACTGCTTTTACTAGTAACTGGCGAAGCTTAGCCTGATCGCCCCTTCCAATAGCCCCTTCAAGTTCATCGATAATTAGCTTTAAATCATCCCAGATCAGCATCTCTTCCTCTGCACGCATAATCATTGGATTGTCAGTTTTGGAAATATTTTCACCAATCAGAAGCTCTTCATAAAGCTTTTCGCCTGGCCTCAGACCGGTATACTCAATCTCAATATCGCCGTCCGGGTGAAGCTCATCCTTAACCTGGAGGCCGCTCAAACGAATCATCTTTTTAGCCAGGTCTAAAATTCGAACAGGCTTGCCCATATCAAGCACAAATACATCCCCGCCCTTCGACATAGCACCTGCCTGAATAACCAGCTCAACTGCTTCGGGTATGCTCATAAAATAACGCAGGATTTCAGGATCGGTCACCGTAACCGGTCCGCCCTGTTTAATTTGCTCTTTGAACAACGGTATCACCGATCCACTAGAATCTAGCACATTGCCGAACCGCACCATGCTAAAGCGTGTGCCATATTTCCCCGCCTCAGCACCGTGCTGAGAGTTCTGCTTTGCTTGGCTAAGTGTAAAGGCCTGCAATATCATCTCCGCAAAGCGCTTTGTTGCCCCCATGGTGTTTGTTGGGCGCACCGCCTTGTCGGTTGAAATAAGCACAAAAGTTTCTACCCCATGATCAATCGCAGCATGCGCACAATTAAGGGTACCAAAAACATTGTTACTGACCCCTTCTGTATTGTTATACTCCACCATCGGCACATGCTTGTAGGCAGCCGCATGATAGATTGTATGCACATCAAAACGCTTCATTATCTGGCTTAAGCGATTTGTGTTACTAACAGAGCCTAGCATTGGTAGTATCTTAGTAGAGGGCATAGCAGTTCTTGAGAGCTCCTGATCAATGTTGTACAGGGCGAGTTCACTTCGCTCAAACAGTATCAGCGCTTGGGGCTTTAATAATAATATCTGCCGGCACATTTCACTACCAATCGAGCCACCAGCGCCGGTCACCATGACCACTTTATTAGTAATATTAAGGCTCAATAGCTCCTTATTTGCAGCAACAGAATTACGGCCTAGCAAGTCTTTAACGCTGACCTCACGCAAATCAGCAACCTTTACCTTGCCCTGAGCAAGCTCTGAAACGCCTGGCAAGGAGCGCACAAGTAGCTGAAAAGGCTCCAAAAAACTGATAATTTCATTTCGCTGGCTACTCGATATTGTGGGCATGGCCAGCAGCACTTCAGTGGCATTTTTTTGCTCAACCAGGCGTTCAAAATCTGCTCTTGAATAAACCTCAATGCCATTAATTAATTGACGCTGCAGCTGAGCGTTGTCATCAACAAAAGCCACCGGACTGTACTCACTCGACTGCGTTAAAGCAATCGACAGCTGCCTTCCTGCAGAGCCTACTCCATAAATTATCACTCTGGTCGTTTTTTTATCCTCGCCCTCTGAGAGTAGCCATCGCGCAACCATCCTTGAGCCACCAATGATTACAATACCCATTAGCCAGTTAATTAAAATTACGGAGCGCGGTATCTCGTCAACCGAAGCCATAAAGCCAATCATGCCCCACAGAAGCGCATAAAGCGTTACCGCCTGGACAATAGACCACAACGCCTTAAAACCAATATAACGAATAACCGCTCGATATAGCCCGAAGCTCATAAAGACAGGAATGGCGATGAAAGGCGCAGCCAATAACACCCAGACAAGTTCAACCCCTGGAACGTATAAGTATCCAAGTCGAATAGAAAACGAGGCCAGTAGTATAGCCACAAGGGCGATTGAATCAAAAACCAACAGGGCAAGCTGCTTTTGAAATCGCGACAAATTAATGAGTGTGTTTCTCAAAGGATACAAATCAGTTTAATTTACTAGGGTTAGTATAAGTTTTTTTAGGTCTGATAAGGGCATTTATCAACAGTCAGTTCGTTTCGTAAAAAGGTATTTATTACAAATAAATAATTTTATAAATACAGTTAAAATAAGGCTACTGTTTAATTATAACCCCTACATCATGTCTAATAGCAATAAAAACAGCAATGGTCCAAAAACTGATGAAGGCAAGGCTATCTCTAGTAGCAACTCAACCACTCACGTACCAACCTCAAAGCGCGGGTTATATCGTAGCTAAATCCATGACAGATGTAATTGCATTACACGTTTGTTGAATTTCATCTTCAGTCAAGGTTGGGTGCACTAAAAACACTAAAGAAGTTTCTCCCAGTTCTTTTGCATTAGCTAATCTTTCTTTAGGACTAAACCCAGTATTATCAAATGCCTTTTCCAAGTATACTTCAGAGCATGATCCAGAGAGACATGGGACGCCAAGGCCACTAATTTCATCAATGACTCTGCCCCTATTCCAACCATTCTTTAACTGATTTTCCTTAATAAATACATAACATTTATAGGCTGCATGATCAATATAAGAAGGAATTTCTGGCACGCGTAAACCTTTACATTGTCTGGCAGAATTCCAGATTTTATTTGCATTGTTTAAACGCTTAGCGTGCCAATCTGGCATTTTTTTGATTTGAATTCTACCAATTGCTGCTTGTATTTCAGTCATTCTATAATTCATACCAAATGATTCATGTAACCATTGAAAACCTTTAGGATGCTCTCGCTCATAAACAGCCTCATAACTCTTACCATGATCTTTATATGCCCACATCTTACGCCATAAAAGCTCATCGTTAGTGGTCACCATACCTCCTTCTCCTCCAGTAGTCATTATCTTGTCCTGACAAAAGCTCCAGCAACCAACATGTCCGATTGATCCAACAGCCTTACCTTTGTATTTGGCGCCATGAGCTTGAGAACAATCCTCAATCACATATAAATCAAATTCATTAGCGATATCCATCATCCCATCCATTTCACACGACCAACCAGCTAAATGCACACAAAGTATGGCTTTAGTATTTTTTGTGACTTTATTACGTATAGATTTAAGTGTTATATTTTGTGAGTCTAAATCAACATCTGCAAAAATGGGAATAGCACCAACATTGATAATAGCTGACACTGAAGCAATAAAAGTGCGTGATGTTACAATAAACTCATCGCCAGGCTTAATATCAAGAGATTTTAATGCCAGATCTAAAGCTAATGTTCCATTAGCTATCGATATAGCATACCCAGTGCTGCAAAACCTAGCAAACTCTAATTCAAAGTCTCTACATTGTCCACCGGTCCAATAATTAACTTTATTTGATGACAAAACGCCACTAACTGCATCAATCTCCTGTTTATCGAATGAAGGCCATGAAGAAAAATTACTACTCAACACTTTTCAATCTTCCTGACTATCTTTGCAGGAACACCAAAAGCAATTACATTATTAGGTATATCCCTATTCACTAAGCTATGTGCACCAATTATAGAATTTATACCTATTGTGACACCTGGAAGAATAGTAGAATGACTACCAATTTTACAATTTTCTTTTAATACAACTTCGCCAGCCGTATCATCAATTGTTGAAATGGAATAAATAGAGCAATGAGAGCCGATTTGAACTTCATCTTCAATAGTTACACCTTTTTTAGCATTGATATAAGAAAATGCACCAATATCAGTTTTAAAGCCTAACTTAAAGCCGTCTAAATTCTGTACAACCCAATTATATTTAGTGGGTTTTCCATCTTCAATATCTGGATATTTCCAATCAATAAATCTATCAACTTCCATTATTACTACCCTTAAAATATTGTGATGTCGCTTGACCGTCTTGATTTATTCCATCACGCATAATTACTTTTTTCACTGTTAACCATAATATCTTCACATCTAGCCATATTGATTGATTGTCAACATACCATACATCTAAATCAAACTTTTCATCCCAACTAATTGAATTACGCCCATTAACTTGTGCCCATCCAGTAATACCCGGCAATACTTCATGACGGCGCAACTGTCTATCATTATAAAGCGGCAAATACTCAACCAATAATGGACGCGGACCTACTAAGCTCATATTACCTTTTATTACATTCCACAACCCAGGTAATTCATCCAAACTTGTCAATCTAAGAAGTTGTCCAAATTTAGTCAACCTGATACTATCAGGTAATAAATTACCATCTAAGTCGCACTTATTAGTCATTGTTCTAAATTTAATCATATTGAAAATATTACCATTTAGGCCTGTACGTGGCTGTGCAAATATTACTGGCGAGCCTAACTTAATTTTTACGAATAA
>Ga0209816_1001780_pt1 | contig 15813 bp, 14 predicted proteins | sample CoawatmetaG01DNA_FD_187509 | JGI IMG/M metagenome (GOLD analysis project Ga0209816, IMG submission 187509) | Marine microbial communities from the West Antarctic Peninsula - Coastal water metaG017-DNA (SPAdes) (version 2) | ecosystem: Environmental > Aquatic > Marine > Coastal ... | reverse complement strand
GCAGTTTTCATTTCAAAATCAGTTTATTAATATTAAAGTTATTATACTCATGGCGCTGTCAGAGGGCAAAAAACTCTTGTAGACAATCACATAGAGTCACTTGAACATCTATCTCAAGTTCGCCTAATTTTTTGATGAAGCTAGATTTTTCTACAGCTCTAATCTGATCAACCATAATATAGCCTTTAGAGCCCTCAAAATAACACTCTACTCTACTTGGAAGGCTCGCACTTGAAGTAGTCATTGGAGCAACCATAAGGCTTGGTAAGTCAGTTAGCTCTTCAGGAGTTACAATTACACATAAACCGAGGTTGTCAACCACTCTTCCATGTTCAGGATTTTTCATGACCAGCCAAAAATCGTAGCGGTTCATGAATTTTTTAGCCATTCCCAATTGGCAGTTAGCTCATTCTTTTTAGCTCTATTCTTCCATCCTATGCGGGCTTTTTTATTAGGAGTAATAAGTAAGCCACTATCCAGAACTACAAAATCTAACTCTATATTCTCTAGATTAGCTAGTTCAACTATAGGTTTAGGAATTCTTATACCTTGTGAATTGCCTATTTTTATTATTTTAGCCATAATGTAATTATATTGTAATTACATTATAAAAACAAGCTCTACTAACCTAAAAATTCAATACTACCAGCTCCTTCTCTTAAGACCTGAGCATCATCACTTGATAGATCAATAACTGTCGTTGGCTCTGGTGGGCAGTGTCCTGAATCAATCACAAGATCAATAGATCCATTGAGTACTTCCTTAACATCATTACAATTATAAAATTCAAAACCTTTGATTATTAAAGAAACGCTCATCATTGGCTCGATCAAATCTACAAGAATCGACTGAACTATAGGGTTATCTGAGACTCTGATTCCAATAGTTTTACTTTTTCCATTTAATAAACGATTTGGGATATCTTTTGAACCTTCTAGAATAAATGTATACGCACCTGGTAATAATTTTTTCATTAGCCTAAAGCTTGAATTATTTAATTTTGCATATTCCCCAACATGTGACAAATCTTTGAGCATTAAAGTAAAGTGATGACTCTTGCTCAGCTTTCTAATGGTAATAATTTGATCCATGGCTTTTTTATTTCCAAGAGTACAACCTAAAGCATATCCTGAATCTGTTGGGTAAGCTATGACTCCACCTTTTTCCATAATTTCAATGACCTGTTTAATGAGTCGTGGCTGAGGATTTTCAGGATGAATATTAACTATTGCTGACATTATAAGTATCTCCAAACAGCTTTTTCAGTGTCTGGTAAATCTCTTAAATTCCCTATACTAAGTCTTTGGTTTGGCCATCCATGAAAATCAGAACCACAAGTAGCTAACAAATTGTATTTACCAGCCCACTGATTTCCAAGTTGAATTTCTTCGTTTGAACTTGTTCCTGTTACGATTTCTATACCATCACCTAGTACACATTTAAAATCATTAAGCATAGTTTTAATTTTTGTATGAGTCATTCGGTACCTAAAAGGGTGCGCTATAAAAGCCATACCACCAGCTGCATGGATCCAACGAACAACCTCATCATAATCTTCCCACTCAACACGAACACCACCAGGTTTTTTACCTGTCAAATATCGTCTAAATACTGCCTTCATATCTTTACAGTAACCCTCACTGATTAGCATTTGTGCGAAATGTGTTCGGGTCAACATATCTGTTTTACTAAAACTTTGCGTTTTCTCTAGTGCATCTTTAATTCCGGAGCGCCAAAGACCAAGAGCTATTTTTTCTGCCCTTTCTTTTCGTAATTTTTGATTATGCTCTAGCCCAGTTTGTAAGACATCATTATTGATATCGACACCTAAGCCTAATATATGAATAGCCATATTTCGCCAAAGTGCGGAAATTTCAACTCCGTGGACAAGATTAAGCTTTAACTTATCCGCCTCTAATTGAGCTTCTGCAATACCATCAGTAGTATCATGGTCTGTTAAAGAAAATAAATCACATCTAGCTTGGCTAGCTAGCCTAACAACCTCTGTAGGTGATAGAACGCCATCTGAATAATATGAATGATTATGTAGGTCTGCTTTCATTATGAGCTTTATTATAATCTATAAGTTGATTTAGCTCGAAAGCCCTTTAATTTTTATAGATATAGCTAAAAAAGCTTATTATTAACTATAATAATAATTATTATTTTATTAATAAATACTTATGTGTGGAATTGTTGGTGGCGTTACAAATAATAATATTACATCACTATTATTAGAAGGGCTAAACCGCTTAGAATATAGAGGTTATGACTCATCTGGACTTATAGTCTTATCTAAAAATAATTCTTTTGAACGTGCACGATCAATTGGTAAGGTTAAAAACCTTGAGGATAATTTAAAAGCAAGAGAGCAAAAAATTAGTGGAAACATTGGAATTGCTCATACTCGCTGGGCAACTCATGGTGAGCCTTCTATTGACAATGCTCACCCTCATATATCAATGAACTCAGTAAGCTTAGTTCATAACGGCATTATTGAAAATTACATTGATCTTAAAAATGAACAATTAAATAGGGGCTACTCATTTTCATCTGAAACTGACACAGAAGTTATTGCTCATACGATTGATTTTGCAATGAAATCATGCACCACCTTTATCTCATCAGTTCAACTAGCCATTAAATCTTTTTCTGGGTCATACGGTCTTGGAATTATTTCATCTAAATACCCAGATCAAATTATTGCAGCCAGAAATGGGTCTCCTTTGGTAATAGGAATTGGGAAAAAAGGAAATTATATTGCATCAGATCAAATAGCACTTTTATCTGTAACTAAGGAATTTATATTTTTAGAAGAGGGAGATATTGCTGAAATAAAGATAGACAAAATTACGATTTATGATTTAGAAGGTAATTTAGTTGAGCGCCCTATTAAGACTTCAAAGTTAAAGATTGGTCAAGTTGACTTAGGTAATTATGATCATTTTATGCAAAAAGAAATTTTTGAACAGCCCCAAGCTATAAGGGATACGTTAGAGTCACGCATTACAAATGATTTAGTTCTAATTTCATCTTTTGGGCATAAGGCAAAAGAAAACTTTACTAGAATTAAGCAAGTTCAAATTGTAGCTTGCGGTACAAGTTATAACGCTGGTCTTGTTGCAAAATACTGGTTAGAGGATATAGCAAAAATTCCATGTAATGTGGAGGTAGCGAGTGAATATCGGTATCGTAATCCTATGCTTTTAGATGATACCCTTTTTATTACTCTTTCACAAAGTGGGGAAACTGCAGATACAGTTGAGGCTTTAAAAACTGCTATAAAAATAAACAATAATATTAATACTCTTTGCATAACTAATTCTGCAGAATCTAGTCTTACGAGGCTGTCTGATTTAATCTTTCTAACTCAAGCTGGACCCGAAATTGGTGTTGCAAGTACAAAAGCTTTTACTACTCAACTTGTTGCGCTTGCTCTATTAACATGCTCTATTGGTAAGTTAAAGAATACAATTAATAAGAAACAAGAAAAAGAAATTGTTGATGGATTAAAACGTTTACCAGGATTAATTCATGAAGCACTAAATCAAGAAATACAAATTAAGGAACTTGCAGCAAGCTTTAAGAATACAAATAGTGCTCTCTTTTTAGGAAGAGGCACTATGCATGCTATTGCAATGGAAGGCGCTCTTAAACTCAAAGAAATTAGTTACATCCATGCTGAGGCATATCCTGCTGGAGAGTTGAAACATGGTCCTATTGCTCTTATTGATAAAAACATGCCAGTCATTGCAATTGCCCCAAATGATGAACTTTTAGAAAAATTGAAATCCAATCTACAAGAAGTTAAGTCAAGAGGCTCACAAATGATTGTATTTGAAGATGAAAATTCAAATGTTCAATCAATGGAAGCAATGCAAGTTATTCCAATCACTTCAAATCTAGGACGTATAACTGCGCCAATTATATTTACGATTCCTTTGCAACTCTTAAGTTACCATGTCGCTCTAATAAAGGGCACGGATGTCGATAAACCTAGAAATTTAGCAAAATCCGTTACAGTCGAGTAGTATTAAAGAAATTCTACCACCCTTTTCAGTGGTAAAAAATCCTGATAATTTCTTTAACACTAGTCAGTTTCAGTGGAGTGGTTTCGTTTCTACCTGTTTACAAATCCTAATTCAGTTTGTCACAATGGTTTAAACAAATGGAATACTAAAGAGTTATCTTCTATCCAAAAGATATACTACACTTGTTAATAGAGGTAATTTGTAGATAAATTTAATCTTGAGAGGTTTTTCTTTTAAGCAGTCATCAATCATTTTCCTAGTTATATATAACCCCTGCACTCCAAGCAATATTCTCCCATTAGGATTAAGATGCTTTGTTGCATTAACTAGAAAACTGTTAATGACATCCATTCCATCTACCCCACCTTGCCATGCAAGACCATCGTCATATGACTCATTAAACCTATCAAGCTCAAGAAACTCTCCTACAGATGAAGGCACATATGGAGGGTTAAAAATAATATAATCGTATTCCTCTGTAACATTACAAAATAAATCACTAACAACAAATTCTTGTTGTACATTATTTAAGCGAGAAATATACTGCGACTGAAGAACTCTTCTTTCAGAAATATCAGCTCCAAACGCTACAGAATTAAATCTCTTTGCATTAGATATACTAATCAATGCACCTGTGCCTACTCCCATTTCAAGTACTCTACATTTACTTTTAATCTCTTTATTTATTGCATACTTAATCACAAGAGTTGTCATATCGAAGTCAACACTTATCTCAGATGGAACTTTGACACTAAATAATAACCTGATTAGAAGTCTAGAGCTTGCTACTCTATTTCTAAAGGGCATAAATAGTTTATAGATCTTAAAAAAATATTCCATTATTTTCTCGTGTTATAAGTCTTCCATTGGTTATCACAAATATAATTTCCAATAACAAGAAGGTCTACCCCACTTTTTAGAAATGTTGTAATAGCATCAGTGGGGCTCCTAACTATAGGCTCCTGTATGTTAAAAGATGTATTAAGTAAAATTGGAACACCAGTTTTTTTACCAAAGTTTTTTAATAAATTGTAGTATAGAGGGTTACTTTCATATGAAACTGTATGCACTCTTGATGTTCCATCAATATGAGTTATTGCAGGTATAACTTGTTTTTTATTTTCAAGAACGTTTGCAACTATATTCATGTAAGGGCTATTCTGTTTGATATCAAAATAATTTTCACACTCCTCTTGTATTACAGATGGTGCAAATGGTCTAAATAATTCACGTTTTTTTATCTTCTTATTAATCTCATCCCTTATGTTATCGTTTCTTGGGTCGGCAAGAAAAGACCTTGAACCTAAAGCCCTTGGTCCAAACTCATCTTTCCCATTAAACCATGCAACAATATTTTTTTCTATTAAAGCTGTTGAAGTGAAGTCAATTAAATCATCGTCATTTAATTTTGTTGGAATACTTAAATTTAGTGCATTAAATGCATTTTTGATTTCATCATTAGAATACTTCCGACCAAGATAAGGCGAATTAACATTCTTATAGTTTGAAAAATTAAAAATATTTTCATTATTATAACCATGTGCTAAAACAGCTCCAATAGAACAACCAGCATCATGTGGCGCAGGTGGGAGTGAAATTTTTTCAAATAAATGAGAACTTAAAATTTTTCCATTAGCAGAAACATTCAGAGCACATCCCCCACAAAGAACTAACTTATCTATTTCAGGGTAAATTTGCTTTGCCCATTTAGCCATATTCAATTGAGCCTCTTCAAAAACCGCCTGAACACTGGCTGCTAGATTAATATGCTGCTCTGAGGGGTCATTATTATCTTTTCTGGGATATCCAATTAATTTAATAAGTTTTTTATCAAAATTTCCATATAAAGCCCCGTGATAGTCACATAATTTAGTATTAAAGTAGTAGCTACCATCATCTTTAAGTATTAAGAGTTGATCAAGAATTATATCTTTATAAATTGGGCTTCCACTTGGAGCCAAGCCCATCATTTTATATTCGCCTTCAAGCATCTTAAAACCCAAATAACCAGTAAAAAAGCTATAGAAATGGCCTAATGAATTTGGCCATTTTATTTTTTTAAGATCTATCAATTTATTATTTACATTTACACTAATTACAGTTGAGTGAGATTCGCCACCACCATCATAAGATAATATTATTGAGTTGTTCCAATTTTCAATTGCCGCTGCATATGCCTGATGTGTCAAATGATGATCAAGAAAAAAAATCTTTCCATGAAAATTACCAATATTTTTTTTAATAATTTTCTTGATAAAAAACAAATCAACCCAACTCCCTCTATCTTCGGGGTATGACTTATTTTTTTTGTTTAAAAAAATAGAACTAACTCTATTAAAAATAAATGAGATTGATTTATAAAAATTACCAGAGAATATTATTTTTTTCAATGATCCCAAAATTCTATTTGAAACCTGTAATGGTCTCCAATAAACACAAATATCACTAATGTCTCCAATTGAAATACCTGCAATATTTAGACACTCTTTGATTGACTCAATTGGGAACCCTCCATCATTTTTTATCCTTGTAATTCTCTCCTCTTCAATTGCAACTAGAAGCTCATTGCCTTTAAAAATACAAGCTGAACTATTGCCCATAGTAGCTAAACCTAAAGTGTATTTAGTATTATCATTTTTCAATTTATGAATCTTCACAACTTAAATCTCATTTAATTTTCCACCATTTTTATATTTCGAAAATATTTTCTCTAATTTTTTTAAAACTGATTTATTTCCTACAATATGCCATTGACTTTGACGAAATAACCAATAGATTTTTTTAAAAAAAGAAAGTCCATTCATCTCTTTCCAGTATGTATAAAAGGACATATCTGATACAAACTCATAAGGATGCAAATATACTTGAGCAACTCTATTATTCAATAAGTTTTTAGAAATAACTTTTAATGCAAAATGCACGCTAAATAATTTTAAGTATGATCCACCAGATTTCATACAAGGGAAGCCTAAGTATGGTTTTTCAGCAATTACTGGTATGAACTTGAATTCACTAGAATTAATTAGTTGTTTTAGGTTTTCTAGTTCTGATTCTGATTGTATATTTAGAGAGGAATCATACATAAAATATTTAGATATGATTTTAAAGTGATTAATATCAGTTTTTTCAATTGAAAAATCTGGAGCTCTAAATCCAGTAACTTTATTATTAGAGCATTTTTCAAGTTCTTTAATTGCTAGAATAATATTTCTCTCAAATTCCTCAAGATTTTCATTTCTTACAGAATCATGATGATAATAGTGGCATGCAATCTCGTGACCATCAGAACTAATTTTTTTAATTAATTCTGGACATTTAGTGGCTAAAATTCCAGTACAAAAAAATGTAATTTTTGCACCATTAAGATTAGTATTTAAAAAATTATTTATTATTTCATACGAACGCCAAAGAGCATTTTCATTAATCTTATTATCTTTAGTTAGTCCTAGACTTCTTTTAAGATCATATGAAAAATCCTCAAAATCGATACTCAAATAAACTATGTTATTTTTAGAAGTTTTAATATGCATTTTTTTTATTTTTTGAAGAACTAAATATTTAATTTTACTTCTTATATTATTCAAGGATATAGTAATTAATTTCAAACTTTGAAACGTTACTTGGGAAATGTTGATTTCTTCATTTATTAGGTCTCTTTCATGTTTTCTCTTTAAGACTGAGATAACCGATGAAGAGAACCAGTGCTACCCTGTATGGGTCAATATGGAACTCTTATTCAACCAATTTGATTTCTTTCTTTAACCCCACCCTTCTCTCTCATGAAGATGATGGATAAGAAGATAAATAATCTGTTGTCGTTTAGTGTATTCTTTTTGATAAATGAGTTAGTTGGATTGGAATTCTATCGTGAATTCCAGACATGGAATGACTTTTTCATTAAAGATTATGGAAAATACCTTAAGTTAGAATTGCTTTCTATTTAATAAATATAAATATGAAAAAATGAAAAAAAGTTTGATACAGTCTTTTTATGAAAAACATCATTTAACTGGGAATAGATTAAATCAAAGTTTTTTAGAAAAAGAAAGAGGTTCATTATTTTCTAAATGGATTGGGAAAAATAAAACAGTTCTTGATTTAGGAGGGAGAGATGGAACCTTATCAAAGTATTATTGTAGTAACAACAAAGTAACTATTGGTGATATTGATGAAAAAGCACTATCTATTGCAAAAGATAATTTTGATTTAGAAACTCAAATAATAAACTTAAATGAAAAACTCCCCTTTCCAGATAATAGTTTTGATTGCGTTGTTATGGCAGAAGTTTTAGAGCATTTACCTTATCCATTGATTACCTTAGGTGAAATTAAAAGAGTACTAAAAAATGATGGGCAATTTATTGGGAATCTTCCTTTAGCATATCATCTAAAAGACCGTATTCAAATTCTAAGGGGAAGGAAATTAATGATTTCTGGAGATCCCACTCATTTACAATTTTTATCTTATCAAGATGTAATTAAGTTATTGTCAGTATTTTTTGAGATAAAAAAAATAGAGGTACTTAAAGGTGGAAAAAAGAAATCAGCAATATTTCCAGGGCTATTTGCAAGAAATATTGCATTTATCTGCTCTATAAATCAATTAAATATATAGCAATTCACTTCAAACTTTGAAACCTTACTTGGGAAATATTGATTTCTGATCTATTCATTCATTAGATCTCTTACGTGTTTTCTCTTTAAGACTTAGATAACCAATGAAGTGAACCAGTTCTTGCCTGTATAGGTCAATATGACACTCTTATTGAATCATTGTGATATCTTTCAATAACCCCACCCTTCCTAACATGAAGATGTTGTATAAGAAGATAAATAATCTGTTGTTGTTTAGTGTAATTTTTTTGATAAAAGAGTTGTTTGGATTGAAATTCCATTTTGTATTCTAGAGAGAATGACTTTTTCTTGCAGGGTACAATACAAATTCATTCGGTCACTTTTGAATTGCTTTTTTTCCACCCTTTATTTAAATAAAATATAGCATACATTAAACTAATGAATTAAACTTAATTACTAAGCAGATAAGATCAGTGAGACAATAAAAATCAGGGATGGAAAAATGATATTAAAAAATATAGTTAAACTGACATTAAGTGTTCTAACATTTATACCAGGCGTCTATAAATTCAGGCTTAAGTTCAGTTCGTCTGGTGGTAGCAATTCTGCTAGATATTGTTATAGTGTTTTTTTAAGGCATATTATTATGGCTAAAAAGAATAGTCTTTCAACACGTCCAAATATTGTTGCAGAACTTGGGCCTGGAGATTCTTTAGGTATTGGCTTAATGGCCCTTCTTTTAGGCGCAGAAAAGTATTATGCTTTTGATTTAGTGCATTATGCCAGTAAAAAAAATAATCTAATAATGCTTGATGAATTAGCTCTATTACTAAAACAAAAAGAGGATATTCCTGATGATGAAGAGTTTCCAGGAGTATATCCTAAACTAGAAAATTATAATTTTCCAAACAAAATATACTCCACTAAAGATTTACAGATTTTTTTATCGGTCAAAAGAATCAGTCAAATTAAGGAATCTATTATCAATAATAACAATATGATTCAATACAAAGCGCCTTGGTTTGAAAAAAGCAAAATTATAAAAGAAAGCATTGATATGATAATCTCGCAAGCAGTTTTAGAACATATTGATAACTTAAGTGATGTCTATATCGCAATGGATAAATGGTTAAACCCAAATGGTTTTATGTCTCATACTATTGATTTCAGATGTCATACAACAACTGAAACTTGGGATGGTCACTGGAAACTTTCAGATTTACATTGGTTTCTTGTAAGAGGTGCAAGAACTTATCTAATTAATAGAGAGCCCTTCTCTACTCATTACAAATTAATAATTGAAAACAATTTAAATTTACATTGCGTTGTTCGAAATATAGAAGAACCAACATTTCCAGATACTAAATTAAATCCAAGATTTAGTAGTATGTCAAAAGAAGACAGAAAAACCAGTGGAGTTTTCGTGCAAATTAACAAACTTTAGACTTCCTCTCACTAGAAACTTAGTTTAACATTGCACATTAAAAGTAGAAAAATTTTTGAAAATTCTATAAAAAGCCTCTATTCTACTCAAAACAAAAAAACAAAAAAAAATATAACTTACTCACAACTATTAATTTGAAGTTCAAACACTATATTGATTGATTAAGTATAATCAAAGGATGAATTTACTTCTTCAACAAAGCGATAAATTAATCGAAATTTCTTTATTGATTTCAATGTCAATAGTAATAAGAATTTTACTTCAGATACTTGGGCAGCGCTGGATTACAACAACTGCACATACCTCTACTTTAGTGATGTTGCCCATATTAACTTATGTTATAACTAATGTTATTTCTGGCAATATTGCACTATCACTTGGAATGGTTGGCGCCTTATCTATTGTTCGATTTCGTCACCCAGTTCGCTCTCCGTTTGAGCTATCTGTATATTTTGGTGCAATTACTATGGGTATTGCAGCATCAGTTAGCATTTTATGGCTTTTGTTTTTAGCAGGCGCAATCTGTCTTGCTGTAGCAGCTCTTGTATTTTGTCATTATCTGTCACTTAAGGTATTTAGAAAACAATTTTTTACATCATCTTTTTCAGAAGGAAATAGCCAAAGTACATTGGATATCACTGCGAATAAAGCTATCAATGATATTGAAAAAAGTAATCATCTGACTCTTAAAAACGTTTCCAAAGAGGGTATTCAATATATCTTAACCTCAACAAACTTTAAAGATCTATTGCTTATCCAAGAAAGTTTTGAAAATAACAATAATATTATTAGATATCAGCTTTCCAAATAATTTTAATATCTAAGTCTATAAAAAAAATGAACTATTTGATAATGTGGTAATTTTAATAAAAAAAATTTGATCAAATCGTATATTTCCCATAATACTGAAAATGAGCTTTAGAAAAGAGTCCAAATATAGACTTACTTATAGTGATTTAGCGCAATTACAAAAGCAGCTTTTGATGCATGGTATGAAAGAACTTTATCCTGTGAGAGTAATTAATAGTTGCTATTTTGATACCGATTCACAAAGACTTTTTTATGAGTCAGAAGAAGGAGTTACTCCGAGAAAAAAAATTAGAGTTAGATGGTATAACAATGAGCTAAATTTTAAAAAAGAAACTAAAATTTCATCCATAGAAGGTCGCTTTAAGTCTTCAGAGTTGATGCCTAAATTCAAAAATGTCAATGATGTTCTTAAAGATAACTTTTACGATAAGAATTATGGCATATTGAAGCCATCACTTATAGTAAGTTATGAAAGATACTATTTCAGTCTAAAATTATTACGAATTACTTTTGATCGTAATATTACTTATAAATTTCTTAGAAATGGTAAAGGACAAACAAGTATTGATCCTGAAACTGTGATGGAGGTAAAAACCTCCCAAATGTGTAGTGATGATTATATCAAAAAAATAATTCCTCACTCCTCATCAAGATTTTCAAAGTATTGTCGAGGCTTATTGAGCTTTGAAAGAAATTAATTATAATTTAATGTGAAGAAAAAAGTTAATAATTTAAATTTATTTATTAATAGTTTTTGTATTTTTTTATCAATTATGTCCTTATCATCTAACGCTAAAGAGTTAGGTAAGACTACTCAGTTCATATCTGAATCTAAATTTCAGGAAATTGTGAATGAAAAACCAAATATTGATCCAGAATGTGAGGAAGACTTTGAAGATCAAGATTTAAATGCCTGGCTGCAAAAAGTAAAGGTTATTAAATTAGATTTAAATGAGGAAAGGTTCTTTAAAAAAATTTTAAAAAAATATAAATATAACGATGGTATATCTAATCAATCAAAAAGAGAGTGGTCTGATTATCACAGTTTAGAGGTTCAATTTAATAATTCACTATGTAAACACAATGGAAAGTATAGACTTACAGGTGATCTATATGATCATGGAGGAAAAGGTGGGGCAATCTTACACTCAATAAAAATAAAACTAAAAAATGCAAGAATTAATAATATTACTAAGTTTAAACTTTTAGTGCCTCAAACAAGATCAAGTGAAAATGAATTACTAAATGTACTAATCCACAAAAAAATGGGATTCATTGCTCCCAGAACTGCCATGATTAAAGTTCAAATTGCAGGACAAACTTTTGATGCGATATTTCAAGAGGATATTTCAAAAGAATTACTTGAAAAAAATAACCTACATGATGGAATTATAATAGAAGGTGATGAGGGAAATCAAGATCTGACAAACCCACGAATAATAAATACAAAATTTTTAACGAGCTCATCCACTCATACTATTGCAAAAGATGTTTTAAATTTGATTGCTCCTGTTTATTTAAATTCAAATCGGCTTTCCATAATTAATAATTACAATAGCTATCCTCTTTCAATAGACTTTTTGCCTAAAAATAGTCAAGATAGATTTAAACATTTTCATTTACTTAATTTTGCTCTAAAAAATTCTGGTGGATTAAGTCGAGATGATCATCGTATTGCATATGATAGAATATCTCGTGAATTTTTTCCAATTTATTATGATGGTCATCATAAACAATTTTCCCATAAAGATGTTAATTTTATTTTTTCAAAAAGTCATACAGATTTTGTATTAAAAAATTTACATGAAATTAGCATAGAAGACCTCTCATATGAAGTGAAAGCTCATGGTGCAAATATTGAAAATTATAAAATTTCTAGATTTATAAATAATGCTATTATTTATTTAGAGAAAGTCAAAGTTTCAAATATTTATCTCAAGCAAAAAGACGTGCTAGAAGAATTTAATGAGCAACTTTTCTTAAAAAAAATAACTAATTTAATTGATAAAGATGTAGAAATTTCTTGGAAAAATAATGATAATGAGATTAAGATTTGTATAGTTAATACATATAAATTTGAATGTGAATTAAAAAAGGTTGAGAGTTCATTTTTTACTAAAAATTCTATCTTTGAACCACAAGGATTTGAAAAAGGTATTTTTATTCATGGATTTCTTAAGAATAAAAAAAATAAAGAGTACTTTGCCTCACTTAATAAAAATTCTATACCAATAAAAAATACTAAAACAATTATTGAGCATACCTCTAACATTCTCCCAATAATTGATAATGATAATAAAATTATTTATATTACTCGTTCTGAGTTTAATAATAAAGCTGCTCAAGTAAGAATATCAGGTGGAACACTTAAAAATTGGAAATTAGTTGCTGATGAAGAATCTAATCTTGGCTATAAAAGAGATGATATGAGTAGATTTTCAGAATTTGGTTTAACTGGATGTGTTACTTTTAACGATATAAATTTAATTAATATGAACATTAATTTAAGTAACACAGAATGTGAAGATGCAGTTCATTTTGTTCGTTCCTCTGGCAATATTTCAAATCTTAATATTCTTAATGCAAAATCTGATGCAATTGATGCAGATTTTTCAAGATTATTATTTGATGAAATTAAAATTAGAAATACTGGTAATGATTGCATAGACTTATCTTCTGGCTCTTATTTACTTAAGAAAGTTCAACTTTCTTTTTGTACTGATAAAGGTATATCTAGTGGTGAAAATGCCCTGGTGAATGTAAATAATCTTATTATGGATCAAGTATTATTTGGAATAGTTTCAAAAGATAGCTCTGTTATTAAGGTAAATTCAGCGATAATCAAGAATGCTAAATTATGTTTATCTGCTTATCGAAAAAAGCAAGAATATGGTGGGGGCATGATTTTTATTAACAATTATCTAGATTGTAATGACTCACCTTCTTATATACAAAAAAAATCTAAAATTGAATTTAGTTATTAATTTCCTTCAAATATAATAATGTATGTAAATTATCTAGCATTGTAAAGCAAATCATTAATCTTTGCTTCAGGCTTATACTCAGGTACTATTTTTATAAGTAAATCTCTGGCCTTTTTAGAATCTCCCTCCTTAATTGATTTTTTGAGCTGATCTAAAATTGGATTAAGTTTATCCCACTCCATAAATTCCTCTCTAGCTCTCATAATTAATGGGTTTGAAGTTTTAGTTACATTATTAGTAATTAATAACTCCTCATAAAGCTTCTCTCCAGGCCTAAGTCCAACATACTTTATTTCAATATCACCATTCGGGTTTAGCTTATCTTTAATCTCTAAACCACTCAGTCTTATCATTCTCTTTGCTAAATCATCTATCCTAATAGGTTTACCCATATCTAATACACATACATCTCCATTTGAACTAAGTGATCCTGATTGAATAACAAGACTAACTGCTTCAGGAATTGTCATAAAAAAACGAATAACCTCAGGATGTGTCACAGTTATTGGCCCACCATCTTTAATTTGATTTTTAAATAATGGAATAACTGAACCACTTGAGCCTAAGACATTACCAAAGCGAACTATGCTAAGATTTGTCTCATTCTGAATCGCTGAATATGATTGCAATATTTGTTCAGCACATCTTTTAGAGGCGCCCATAGTATTTGTTGGATTAACAGCTTTATCAGTAGAAATTAAAATAAATTTTTTAACATTTGAACTTACAGCTGCCTGAACACAGTTTAGAGTACCAAAGATATTATTCTCAATTCCTACAGCATTATTATACTCAACGATTGGAACATGCTTATAAGCTGCAGCATGATAAACAGTATCTATAGAAAATAAATTAAATATTTGTTTAACTAAGTTATTGTTATTAATAGAACCTAATAATGGATAAATTTTAATTTCATGTGAATTAATTTTAGCTAGCTCTAGCTCTATATTGTAAAGTGAGATTTCACTTACTTCATATAAAATTACTATTTTAGGCTTTAAGAGCAATATTTGCCTGCAAAGCTCTGACCCAATTGAGCCACCAGCGCCAGTAATTAAAATAGTTTTATTTAAAATATCTCTATCCATCAAATTTTTATCGAATATTACAGATTTTCTTCCTAGTAAATCCTTAATATTAGGTTCTCGTAAATCTTCAATACTTACTTTTCCTTCTGCTAATTCAGAAACTCCTGGCAAAATTTTCACCAGGACAGAGAATGGCTCTAAATTATCAAAAATTGCTGTTTTTACAGCACGAGAAGCAGAGGGAATAGCTATTAAAACCTCATCAATATTAAACGTATTAATAATTTCTGAAACTTCTTCAAAGGAATAGACTTTTAGACCTTTAATATTTACACCTTGTAGTTCACGAGAATCATCAATAAGCCCCAATGGATAATATTCTAATGAATGCTCTAATGCTGATAAAAGCTGAATACCCGCGACACCAGAACCGTATATCAGGACTCTCTTAGCATCATTTGCAATATTAAGCTTAGCTCTATTTCCATTAAAACTTAAAACCCAGAGTGAAAAAATGCGAAAGCCACCAATTGCTAGCAGAGTTAAAGACCAATTTATAAAGAAAATTGAAAGTTGTGCAGGCCCTGGAGTATAAACATAACTTATGAAACTCCAAATTATTGCAAAAATAGATACTGCTTTGATAATAGTCCATATTGCGTTGAAGCCAATATAACGCAAAACTGAATGGTACATACCTAAGGTTAAAAAAACTGGAACTGCAATCAAAGGGGGAGCAACAAATGTTAACCAGATTAAAAAGCCCTCAGGTAAATATATATTGCCAGTTAAAACTGAAAAAGAAATGATATTTGTAAATATAATTATTAAACAATCAACAAAAATCATAATTATTTGTTTAATTTTTCTAGGTAATTTAAGGAGTAAATCAATCATTTTTTAATTAAGAAATATTTTTTTAAATGTTAAGAATATTAT
>Ga0209816_1001779_pt1 | contig 15813 bp, 24 predicted proteins | sample CoawatmetaG01DNA_FD_187509 | JGI IMG/M metagenome (GOLD analysis project Ga0209816, IMG submission 187509) | Marine microbial communities from the West Antarctic Peninsula - Coastal water metaG017-DNA (SPAdes) (version 2) | ecosystem: Environmental > Aquatic > Marine > Coastal ... | reverse complement strand
TTGCAGCCTCACCAAATGTCGCAGTACAGTCAGGTGATCTAGTAGGAGCTTCATTAGCTGCTAACCAACAAGCTATAGATGTTGCAAAGGCTAAACAGGCTGCATCAGGTGGCTTTATGGGCGGTCTTATGGAACTTGGCGGTTCATTGGGTGGAGCAGCTATAAAAGCTGGTATGTTTGGTTCTGATGTTCGTTTAAAAGAAAACATAAAACGTATAGGTAAATATAAAGGTCATAATTTATACAGTTATAACTACATAGACAGAGTAGGTGATTGGATTGGTGTTATGGCTCAAGAAATTGAAAAAGTGTTACCAGAAGCTGTGCAAGAAATTAACGGCATGAAACATGTAAATTATGGAGCAATATAATGAATAATTTAACGCCACAGCAAATGCAAGCTATGATGATGCAACAACAGCAACAACAGCAGCAACCTACTGGACTAATGCCAACAGCAAGCAATAGTGCAATAATAGCTAAATTGTTAGAAAATGGTGGCTCAGCAACTCCAACAACTGATCCGTTTGGTAGAGGTATGAGTAATGCTGCTGCAAGTTTAAGTGCTGGATTTGCTGGAAACGAAATAAGAAAAGATAAAGAAGCAGCAGAATTAGAACAAGAAGCATTTAGAAAAGCTATACAAGATAAAATAGCTTAACAGGAGATATAGGATAATGGCTGGTGAATTTTTAAAAAGCGGTGCATCTAGGTCTGAATTACTTGCATCACTTATGGACAAACAAAACCGTCAATACGCACAACAACAAGATCCATCATCCATTGGTGAGGCGTTTGCCCGGACAGGGACAAGATTAGTTGATGCTTTTTCACAAAAGAAACTTGTTGATGACGAATTAGAACGTAGGCAAAAACAGCAAGGTATTGATAGAAAAGCATACGAAACAGCATTTTCTGGTACTCCTGAAGTATTAGGTTATGACCAAAGTCGTCAGGATATGACTAACGTAACTGGACCAGACACTTATGATGCTTTACCACCGCAACCAATGTCTGTGCTTGAAGAAGCTATTGTTGGCCGTTCTGATCAAGCATATGGACAAGCCATGAATACGGAAGGTTTAAGCAATCAGGCGTTTGCTAATTTATACAATAAAAGGGATGCTGCACAGACAGCAAGAGATACACAAGCACGAGCGGAACGAAATAGAGTGAAATTTACAACAGTGAATGATGCAAATGGCATTCCTATAGGACAACTGAATAGCCTAACTGGAGAAATAATAAAATTTCCTGATGCATCAAAACAACTTGAACAAATGAATGTTGTATATGACAATGATGGAAGCATGCTATATATGGAAAATATGCTAACAGGTGAAATTTCAGACGTACCTGATCATTTAAAAACAAAAAAGAAAACATATAGAACTATGTCAAAAGAAGAACAATCAAAGTTAGGTTATGGTGATGCATACGTTGTACAAGAAAAAGATGACGGTTCGATTGTTGTAGCAAATCAAGAACTTATGACACAAAGAATGGATTTAAACCTAAAAGATGCAGAAGAATATCAAACTTTTTCTTTGGGTGCTGAAAAAGCAAGAAGAGCTATTCGCAACATTGATGAATTAATTGGTAGAGGTAATGTTGGTGATGACGATTATTTACCTATGCACCCAGGTGCTGGTGGTGTGTTAGGTTCGTCAGAAATTACTATTGACTATACTGATACAGAAGAAGATTTTGTTGCTAGGTATAATCAATATATGGGTGGTATATTCTTAGAGGGTATACAAGGTTTAAAAGGTACAGGACCAGTTACGGATATTGAAGGTACTAAAGCAGCCGAATCATTACAAAGAGCAACATTAGAAACTAGTCCAGAATTGTTTAGATCCGCCCTTTTAGATTATAGACAAGTATTAATTGACTCTATTGCTATAAAAGAAGGATTTTACCAAGACCGATCCAGAATTAGGTCTGGCGGTCAACCAAAATATAAAACACCTATAGGGGACATGTAATATGTTTGAGCCTGTAGATACAAAAAAAGCTATAGCTGCTGGATATACACAAGTAGAAATAGATGAAGAAAATGGCAGAAGACGAAGTAAATTACAACCTGTAAATCAACAGGTTGCACTAGATGCTGGATATACTTTAGAAGAAATAGATGAAGAAAATGGCAGAAGACTACAAAATGCTTTTCCATCTCGTGTAAAATCTGGTGAAATAGGTGTGCCTATAACTAATGATCCTGTTGAAGATCAAAGACTTAGGCAAGAACAAAAACAAGCATTTGCAGCACAACAATCTAATGATAATAATTTAGACGCAGCTGTCCAACGTGCTGGCAATATAAATCCTACTGGATTAAATCCATTTGAAATGTTTAACAAAAATACATTAAGTGGTGCAAAAGATTATTTTAATCAAGTATCTGGGGAGCGTGTTGGATTAGAACCAGATGATTTGGCAAATGTACGGCAGGGTTTAAATGTTGTAGGTAGCGGTGGTATGACACCTTTAGTTGATGCTCTTGTTGGTGGTGCAAATGTGGTTGGCGGTGGTTTAGCTGCTGCAACATCATTAGGTGCAGATTATCTTGGCCGGCAAGGAGTTCCAAATACAAATTTGTTAAAAAGAGATGTTGGAGCAATGCTAACTGAAACACCTTTTGTTGGCGTAAATCCACAAATTGCAAGTGCTAAAATGCCTAAGATAACCATGAGAAATCCAACTATTGATAATAAATTTAAACAATTACCACCACCACGACAACCACAAGGTCCATCAACAGCAGTACCACCAACATCATCGGTTAATACAGTTAGGGGTGTAACTAATAAAATAGGTGAAAAAGCTAGTAATGTTTTGGGTGCAGTAAATGAAAAAATAGATAATGTTTTTCCACCAAGAAGAGAAGCAAACAAATTAATAAAAAGTAATTTAGAATTTGACTATCCTGATGGGTACGATTTGCCAGCATTAGTGCAAGATTTTACTATGAAAAATAACAGGTTACCAAATTTAATAGAGATAACCAAAGATAATACAAATTCATTAGCACGACTGTCATCACTTAATACAGGTGAAGGCAAAAACACAATGGAAACATACAGAGAAAAAATATTAGATGGGCAAACAGAACAAGTTCTTAATATTGCAAATCAATCATTAGCAAATCCATTGCAAGATTTTACACAACAATTTTCTTCAATAAATCGGCAAATGCAAAAAGAAGCACAACCATATTATAATTCTGCACATGCACAAATTGTACCTTTAAATGATAAAATAAAAAGTTTTTTAAATACACCAGCAGGAATAGTAGCTACTAAAAATGCTGTCAAATTAATGCAACAAGAACAAAAAAACTTATCAAACTTAGGTGTAAATATAGTTAAAAATAAACCGGTATTGAACGATAATGTATCTGTAGAATTATTAGATTATATAAAAAGAAGTTTTGATGATCAAATTGAAAAGTTTAGAGATGGAACTACGCAAGTACTTAATTTAGATAATATGGGTAGAGCTATTAACAAAAGTTTAAGAAACTACATTTTAGAAGTTGATCAATTATCACCAGATTATGCCAAAGCAAGAGAAATTTATTCTGGAAATAGTGCATTAAAAAATGCAATGGCAGATGGACGACAAGCTGGAAGTAAAAACAGGGTTACTGCTGATGACATTACTATTCGATTAGATAGAATGACTAAATCAGAAAAAGATATATATAAATCAGGTTTTATGCGTGGTTTGTTGGATATAATGGTGGATGGCAATTTAAATGCAAATCGTATTAATAAATTAATAAAATCAGAAGGACTGCAAAATAAAATAAATGCTATATTTACAAATTCAACAAACAGCAAAAAATTTATAGATATGCTTAAAGTTGCTAATGAAAGCGGTAGAAAAGCACAACAAATTTCTACTAGAATAGGTACTTCAACTGAGCCAACAAGAGCTGCTGGGCAAAGTGCTGAAAATATGGCAAGAGGTGGTTTTATACAATCTGCTATTGAAAAGGGTGTTAGTATGGTTAGGCAAAATAGAAATGAAAGAAATAAACAAATTAAATATGCTGATATTGCTGATTTAATTACAAAACCATTAACTCCAGAGCATTTAAAAGTTATAACTGATAGACTAAATGAGCCATAAAATATGGAAATTTTTAACCTTATAACAGAACTAGGGCTGCCAATAGCAAGCGGTTTAATTATGGGTTATTTTATATTTTTAGTAATGAAGCAGTTAATGTCTGGTTTAGTAGGTGAAATACAAACTGTTCAAGCTATATCAAAGATGTTAATTACTAGGGCATCAATTATGAATAACGATATGATACGCATTGATGTTAGTATTTGTTCAGCTTTACAGTTACCGCTAGATTTGTCCAGGGTGGCAAGAGCAGAAAATTTTGTTGAGGATGGTAAGATAGATGCAAGGCGTGACTAATGGATATAGTCAAATTAGTTTCTGAGTTTGGCTTCCCGGTTGTCATGGCTGCTGGTCTTGGTTACTTTGTTTATTTTGTATGGCAGACAATTACCAATGTTATAGACCCTGCTGTACAAGACATGAAAGGTACAATTATACGTTTAACAGATCAATTAAGATTGTTAGACCAGGACATGATTAGATTGCAAGAAAAACTAAACACTGCTTTAAAGTTACAGGATCAATATGAAGACGATAATTAACATAATTATTTTATATTTGACAGTAGTAGTTGCACAAGCAGATACAATAACGCACAAGTTTAAATCACCTTCCTTCAATGGAATGAACACAAGTAGTCATTATTTAACTATTGAAAACCAAGAACATACACGAGTGCTAACAATTAAAGAAGAAATACAGGCACTACAGGATGAGATTGCAAGAGATAAAGATAACACAACACTAGCTCGTTTTATTCGTAACTTGGAGAGCCGGGTGTATGCACAACTGTCAAGACAGATGGTTGATAACCTATTTGGTGAGACACCAAGCACTGAAGGCACAATAGAACTTGAAGGCAATACGATTTCTTACAGTAGCGATGGTGATTTTGTTAAATTAACAGTGGTGGATGCTGATGGAACAACGACTGACATTGCTTTGCCTGTCGGCTCTTTTACTTTCTAGTTGTAGTATCTTCAGTCAATTTGATGACACTTACCAACAAAGGTATCAGGCGAATAATGTAGTTAAAATACAAGAGTTGCATATAAAAGAATTATTTAACGCAGTGCAGCCAAAAGTAAAACCAGTTGTTGCAGTTTACGCATCGTCTTTTACAGATCAAACCGGACAACGTGCAAGTAACTCAGAATTTGCTTTGTTTAGTACAGCACTAACACAAGAGCCATCTGCACTGTTAATTCGTGCTTTAAAACACGCTAGTAATGGACAATTTTTTAGAGTAGTTGAAAGAGTAGGATTAGACAATCTTACAAAAGAACGACAGCTAATACGGTCAGCAAGGGAGCAGTTTAAAGAAAAGTCTAACCCATTACAACCATTACTTTTTGCTGGTGTATTGCTTGAAGGGGCAGTTATAGCGTATGACACCAATTTGACTACAGGCGGTATTGGTGCTAGATATTTAGGTATAGGCAAGAGTGTACAGTACAGAGAAGATAAGGTTACAGTGTCTTTACGAATGGTATCTGTTGCTACCGGGGAAGTGTTAATAGAGGTCTTAACCCACAAGACTGTATTCAGTTACGGTCAATCAGAAGACGTATTTATCTTTTTAGATATGGGTACAGAGCTTTTAGAAATTGAAGTTGGTAATTCAAGAAACGACTCAATTACAGTCAGTTTAATGATGGCAATAGAAGGTGCGGTTTTAAAGTTAATTAATGAAGGCTATGAGAGGGGTTTTTGGACTCATGACAAACAAGTTAATTAGTGTTGTTTTTGCATTTACAGTATACAGCACAGCTTATGCACAAGACAATGAAATCTATGTAGATCAGTCAGGAGCTACTGCAAACATAGATTTTGAGCAACTAGGCACAGGAAACCTTATTACAGGCTTGTCGGGCGTCTCTGGGACACCTACAGCACTAGATTTAGATGGTGCAACAATGACTTTAGATATTAACATGATTGGCGATACAAACAAATTTCTTGGTGATATGTGGGCTGATACATTTATTGGTAATTATAATTTTACAGGAAGTATAAATACATTTACTTTAAAAATTGACCCAACTAATACCTATGGTGCAGACAGCAGCAATCAAAATGTACAGGTTACAGGCAGTAGCAATACTTTTGTTTTAAATCAAGGCGTGACAGCACTAGCAGACAGCTTAGACCTTGATTGGTTAGTGCAAGGTTCAAACAACACAATTACAGCTAATATAGATATTGATAATGCCACTAACTTTATGGATATTGACGGATCTGATAATACTGTAACATACGATGGTGACGGTGTAGCAGCTAGTGCAGGAGGATACATGTATCTTGATCATACTGGCGGCAGCAGAACCTTTAATATACAACAGAAAAGCACCTTGAACAATGATTGGGTTAAAATTAATTCTACCGGTAGCAATGGTACTGTTTGCGTCATCCAAAACGATCAAGGCACAGCAGTCGGTTGTTGATATAGGCGGTGTATCTGAGTTAAACGGCAATGCCCAGGTACTACGTGACCAGCCGTATAATGCAACAATAGACTTTGCCATACAAAGCAACGATGAGGCTGTTACTACAGATGGTAGAATGGCTATTACATTTCTAGATGACAGCACAGTTAGACTAACTGAACATTCGCAACTTTATATAGACGAATACATTTACGATCCAGACCCATCTAAATCTAAGATGGCACTTACGTTTGGCCTAGGCACAGCCCGGTTTATAACAGGCAATTTAAATCGTATATCCAAACAAAACATAAAATTAAAAACACCGACAGCTAACATTGCTATACGAGGCACAGACTTTACAGCAACAGTAGACGAGCTAGGACGCAGCTTGATTATTTTATTGCCTGACAAGTTTGGTCTTTCAAGCGGTGAAATAGAAGTTGTAACGGCTATGGGTAGCGTGTTGCTTAACAAACCTTTCCAAGCTACTACAGTATCTGTATTTGAGTCAGCTCCAAGCAAACCTGTAATATTAGATTTGTCATTAGATATGATAGATAATATGCTAATTGTTTCACCACCAAAACAAAACGTAGAATTTATTGAACAACAAACTACACAGACAGCAAATATATTAGATTTTAATGGTTTGGATATTGATTATTTAGCCGAAGATTATTTGGCAGAAGACGAGTTAGAATTTACAGAGTTAGACATTAATTATTTAGATGTAAATTTTTTAGAAGACTTATTAAATGTTATTGATGCACTTGCTGTTACAAAACAAGAAGACGGATTGGTTAGCACAGGCACTGTTAAAGTTATAGGAACAGAATTTGGACAGGATAAAGATACGCAAATTACTACTTTTATTACTGGTGAAATATTAACTCTACAAAGAAATGTTGGCAATTTTGCAAGAATAGATACAGATAAAGCAAATGGTTTTACAATAATATTTATGCAAGATGGTGTTACAAAAGTAGTTACTGTGAATGGCGGTGGTAATAGCACTATAAAAATGAGCCAGGGCGGATGAAATACATTTTATTTATAATGTTAGCACTACCAATGTTATTACAAAGCACACCAACGGAAATTATAAAACTAAGAACTTTTGACAAATTAGTTGTAACGCCAGAAGCAAGCGGTAACTTTACAATATTAAATATTACTGAAGACGATGTAGAAAATGAAGGTGGTTATCCTTTTCCTCGTAATAGGCTTGCTGAAATTCACAAAACTATATTAAAGAAAGGTGCTATAGGCGTTGGCTGGGTTATGTCGTTTCCACAAAGTGATCGGTTTGGTGGCGATATAGAGTTTGCACAACAATTAATAACCTCACCAAGTGTTATAGCGATGTTTGAAAATGGCAAAGGTGTTTACCCTGCACCGACAGGAACAGTTGTAAAGGGCAATGATGTTGGAGGCGTGTTTACTACCGGCATTAAATCTAACATACAAGTTTTAGCAACAAGCAGTCTACAGGGCATAGCAGTAGCACCAACTGAAATTGATAACCTGGTAAGGCGAATACCTTTGCTGTTAAGAACACCTGATGGTTGGGTTGCATCTTTTGGTACGCAAGTTTTAAAGGCAATAACTGGGTCTAGAAGCTACATCATAACCACTAATGACAATGGCATACAAGAAATAGCAGTGAGAGGAGTGCCACCTGTTAAGACCGATAGCTTTGGGCGTAAATGGATTAGTTGGGTGCAGACTAGTAAAACTACACTTGCTGAAATGGATGTAAAAGATAAATATGTTTTTATAGGTGTAACTGCTAACGGAGTAATGCCTCAAATTGCAACGCCTGTTGGTTTAGTAGAACCTCATTATATACAAGCTGCATTGGCTGAAAGTATGCTTATTCCTAACAGTCCTTTCATACCAGATTATGCACTAGCAGCAGAGTTAGGTATATTTATAGGTACAGTGTCCCTTACATGGCTTCTACTGCATGTGTTTGGTATTACATGGGGAATTATGTCAGCAGGGGCAATCATGGCTGTAACGGCTTCTCTCAGCGTTTATTTAATAAGACAAGGTATTTTAATCGATGTTACCTGGACGTTAATAAGTCAATTTATTACAGCCAGTGTTGCTTTTTACCTTAGATTTAGGCAGCAGTTTAAATTACGGCAACAGATTAAAAAACAATTTGAGCATTATTTAGACCCAAGACAGGTCAAGCAATTACAAGATAAACCAGAGCTATTGGTTCTTGGCGGTGAGAAAAGATACGCAACTTTTTTATTTACAGATGTGCGTGGATTTACCAATATGTCAGAAACCTTGCCACCAGAGCAAGTTACATATATAATGAACAAAGCTTTAACTGCCCAACAGTCTGCTGTACAGGCAAACGGTGGTATGGTTGACAAGTATATCGGGGATGCAATGATGGCTATTTTTAATGCACCATTAGATCAAATGCAGCATGAAAATAAAGCAATAAAAACAGCTTTAGATATACAAAAAAACATGGTTGTTTTAAATAAAGAGTTGGTACAACAAAATCTGCCAGAAATTGCAATTGGCATTGGTATTCATACCGGGGAAGCTGTTATAGGCAATATGGGCAGTGACACAAGATTTGATTACACAGCTATAGGCGATGCAGTTAATACAGCAGCAAGATTAGAAAGTGCAACAAAAGAATATAAAGTTGATTTGCTAATTGGTAGCACAACTAAAATAAAAACAAACTATAAACTAAATTACGTCAATGAAATATTTGTAAAAGGTAAAAACAAAGGCATCAAAGTTTACACTATATAAGGAATTTTAAAATGTTAGCATCATTAATAACTCCTGTAACAGGTCTATTAGATAAGTTTATACAGGACAAAGACCAAAAGGCAGCGTTGGCACATGAGATAGCCACAATGTCAGAAAAACATGCACAAGGTTTGGCACTTGCACAAATTGAATTAAATACTGCGGATGCCAAAGGTAACTGGTTTCAGTCTTCTTGGCGGCCTCTGTGCGGATATGTTTGTGTGTCTGGTTTAGCCGTAAACTTTTTAATTTCTCCCCTGGCTGCTGCCTTTGGTGTTATAGTGCCACAAGCTGATATGGCCGTTATGATGCCCGTCCTTACCGGTATGCTTGGGCTTGCCAGCCTCCGGAGCTTTGAGCGTGTAAAATTGGACAAAAAATGAATAAATTAATTGAACAGCTAAAAATACACGAAGGTTTTCGAAGTAATGTTTACACGTGCAGCGGTGGCAAAAAAACTGTAGGTTACGGTCGTAATTTGCAAGACATAGGCATATCTGAAGAAGAAGCAGAAATGCTGTTAAAAAATGATATTTACGAAGCAACTAATCAACTGTTAAATGCCTTTCCGTTTATGGCAACATTTTCGGATGTAAGAATATCTGCCATGATTAACTTCACTTTTAATGTTGGTATTGGCACTGTACGCAAATTTTCCAACACAATTGAATATTTAAAAAATGAAGATTGGGAAGCAGCAGCCGATGAAATGATGGATAGCAAATGGGCAGAGCAAGTTGGTGATAGATCTATACAAATAACAGAACAAATTAGAACTGGTAAATGGAGTTAATTTTTTGACCAATAAGAATACACAACCTTTTCACTAGTGTCAAATATGTCATTTATTTGATTGTTTATAACAACTGTATAATGCTTGTCTAGCACAGCGACTACCGTTCCTTCCAAATTACTTACAACGGTATCTGGTTTAGCTTCTATGTAACTCCAGCCATCGTTATTCAGTATATTGTCAAGATATGTATGTGGCATTGCACCAGCAAAGTTATCAAGAGCTTTTAAATACGGCACATCAAACAAAATCGCTTCTGCCCTGGCTGCACAGTCTTTAACCAAGCCATGTAAGCCGGCATCTAATCTGCCACCATCATTAAAGGTCCAATTCATCGCTTTTGTAACTCCTCTGGCAGTGGCAAATATATACCCATTTCTGTTGAGCAAAATCGTTGTATTTGATCTAAATATCTAGTCATTTCACTTGTTGTCAGATCAGTTGTTGTTTTGACTATTACTTGTAATCCACCTAGATCAACCTCTTTGCCATTTAAGAAGTTATTTTTAAACAGCTCGTGTATTTCCCATACTTCATAACCTGTGTCATCAGACATTAACCCAGCAATTTTATTAAGCCACATCCACATTAAATTATTTTGACTTGTTGACCGTTTTTTAACGTGTTTTTTAACCTCAATAATCCATTCATTATCTGGATTTAATTGCATGATATGGTCTGCTATTTTTTGTAACTGGTCTTTATGTTTTACAATGTGCTTCATTTGTCATCCCAGTATTCTAAATTTGTAAGTGCATAATCTGGCAGATATATACCATAGGCTTTTGCAAAGGCATCATCTGATCCATACTTGTCATGATATTCGCTGTGGTGATGTCCACAGATATTTACACCATATTTATGATCTCTTCTTGGCAATGGAAACGGTTGTTTTTGATGATGAAAAATAGAAGGCTGTTGGCAATCAGGAACGCAGCAAGGTTTGTCCATAACCCATAAATGAAACCTTTTATGATCCGCTGTGAGTTTCATTTTAGCCATTAAAACAACTCACGTTGTGGATTTTGGTCAATCCAATACCTTGCAAAACATTTTTTTTGATTTCTAGCATTTGTTAGATGTATCATTTTAGTTTTGATATTGTACCCTTCTTGCCGAAGTTCACAAATTCTAGCTGGTAATTTAAAACACCATATTTCATTAAAAATGTCTAATCTGGTTATTTTTCTACCGGCTAATAACTGCTCTAATATATATTCTCGTTGTGTCATTATCATTCTCCCAAATGTAGGTGACCCCATCTCCTTGGGAGAGAGTCAGCCGGGGGAGATGGGGTCGGTTTACAAACAACCCGGCTAACTATTTTTATTTAAAAAGGTATTTCGTCATCCAGTCCATTTATAACAGGCGAACTTTTTGTTTCCAGGTTCAGTTCTGGTGTGCTGGCTATTGGTGTATTTACCAATTCCACAGTTTCATTTTTAACCAGGCTTTTTAACATACCATTAAATTTCTGCAAAACTATCTCAGTAACATACCGGTCATTACCATTTTTGTCAGTCCATTTTCGTGTTTGTAGTTGACCTTCTACATATAGCAACGTGCCTTTCTCAAAATTTTTTGCCTTTTCAGCGTTAAACCCAAAGCACACGATTTTGTGCCATTCCGTCTTGTCTTTCCACTCTCCGGTTGTTTTGTCTTTCCAACCTTCGCTAGTAGCTAAACTAAAACTAGCTAAACTGTCACCATCAGACATAGTTTTGATTTCTGGTGTACCGCCAATTCGTCCAATTAAATTTACTTTATTTAACATTCTCGTTCTCCAATTCTGCAACAATTTCGTCACGTTTGTGTAATACTTTTGCTTGAGCTTCTAACAACCCATTTACAATTGTGCTATCAGGCACAACTCTAATAATTTTTATAGGCAAGTCGGGATGATAAAAGACCAAATCGCAATATTGTCTTTCAGCAATTAAGATTTGTCCCTGCACTTGAGCAATATACTTTGTTGGAATGTTGCCTGTTCTGTTATAATCTAAAATTGTTTTAACGTGATTTTCTGCTTTTAAGCACTTAAATTCAACCATACCATCATCGTCTATTAATCCGTCAGGGCTGCATCCCCAGCCAGCGTTAGTAATAAAACCAACTTCTTTGACTGTGCAATCTTTCTGAAATTCATACATAGACCGTGCGTCTGGTTCAAGCTCAGTGCCTCGATCAGTCCATTGGTTGCCTAACCATTCATCAAGAGGTTTTTTTGCAAACAAATCACAAGCTAATGTTAAAGCGTAATCGTCAATACTTTTTGATAACTTCCCAGTAGACGTTACCATCTTACTAAAATTACTAGCTGTAGGCAATCCAGAACGCAACATTAGCCATTCTGGAGTACCCTGCTCAACATTATGGATGATCATTTATCTTCCTTGGCATTTAAGGCATCATACGCTGATTTGTAGCGGTCAAGTGGCAATTGTGCCAATGCGTCAATCTTGTAATGATCGCACATCTTTTTGACATCAACATTTTTTTTCGTATCAATTAATGATTGCAAAATTTTATAGTGCTCAATTGATATTTGTTTTACTTGTGGTTTTGCTTGTGCTGCTTTGTTTCCGTCATCATCTTCTTCTGCCACCAAGTTACACGCCATAGCCAGACTGTAACGTCTGCCATAAGTAGTGGCTGAACCTTTTTGCTGATCGTTAAGGCTGCTGTTAATAGGATAAAAGCTGTCGCTGATAGCTGTGCCATCTTTGTAGACAATACTTGTAAGCACACCCCAAATGTTGTCTACAAAACCATATCGCTGCATTGGCGACAAATCATTGTTTAAAAGGGCTGTTTTACAAGCGTTTGTAATTGCACTTAAATCAGCAAATTTATTTTTAAAATGTGGATTGACGTTATTAAATATTGGTGTGTCCATTTCTTTTTGTGCTTTAATAAACGCCTCAATTGCAGTTGTTTTGTTAGTCATTTGTACTCTCCGTTTGTTTGGCTTGTGCTTCGCTAATCTCAAAAGTCATGTCTACTATGTCGAGACAAATATTCCTGATTTCACGAAGATTATCTGTATTAATATGCTCACCGATATAAACTAGTTGACGCTGCTCTGTGAGCAGTGAATGAACTGTTTTAATCTTCATTAAAGGTATCATTATTGATGGTGCGTGTGTCATTTTTTGTTTCTCCCAAAAGTTGTTGACAGGTACTAAGATACGGTTTATTGATTTAAATGCAAGTAAAAAATAATAAAAAGGTAAACAAAATGCAGCTCAGTACATTTTTAAAATTAAAACGAATGACACAGCGTGACTTTGCCAAAGCAGTAAAGCTAGACGAAGCAACGGTTTCACGACTAATTTCTGGTCCTCAAATGCCAACAAGCAGCACAATAAAAAAGGTTGAAAAGTACACAAAAAAACAAGTCACCTGGGTGGATTTAATTGCACCTAAAGTCGATAAATAAATACATTTTGGGAGAATTTACATGGCAACACTACCGGCAATGCCTCTTTGGACGGACAGCTTTATAGCAGATACTACTCACTTAAACGCAGCAGAGACCGGGGCATATATGATGCTTCTTATCTGTATGTGGCGATCGGGCGGTTATATAGATAATAACGATAAAAAACTAGCAAGATTTGCACGATGCTCACCAGCTCAGTGGCAAAGAATAAAGCCGACAATAATGGAATTTTTAGTAGAAGACCCAGTTGGGCTAACACAAAAAAGATTACTTACATTGTATAGTAACGCATCAGAAAAGGTATCGTTAAAGAGGCATCTAGGAAGTCTAGGTGGACAAGCTACTGCATTGAAAAATAAACAAAAGGCTGTAGCGAATGGTGCTAGTGACGGTACGCCAACTATAACTATAACTAAACCTATAAAGAGAAGTATCAAAAGAGGGGGAAAAAATACAGGTTTAAAAAAGGATTACAAACCATCAAAAAAAGAAGCAGTAAATTATTGGAAAACAAGAGGCAGAACAGATTTATCTTATGAATTGATAGCTGATGAATTTACAACTTACTGCAAGGCTCATGGTAAGACATACAAAGATTGGGACGCAGCTTGGAAGACCTGGTACATGAACAGCGTCAAGTTTCAGAGGAAGACTGATGGTGTTGCAAAGAATGGTGTGATTAATCCGGAGATAGACGCAGCACTCAAGACAAATCCAAACGACAGGTCAAAAGACCAATGGAAGATGTTGTTATCAACAGCACCAAAGAGCCAATATGCACATTGGAAAGATAACTTGCACGGTGACAAGCCAAAGACCTTTGACGATATGGTGGCTTTGTATGAGTGATTTTTTGTTGCCATTTCCACCTTCAGTGAACAGCATGTATGCAGGAAAAGCTCGAAGGTATAAGTCACCTAGATATAAAAAATGGATTGCTGAAGCTCAAGTTATGGTTTGCAAGCAGAAGTTACCTGTTTGGGTTAACGGTCCTGTCCAGGTACAGTTAGACTTTGTAAAGCCGGATAAACGCAAAAGAGATTTGGATAATCTTGCTAAGGCAGTGTTAGATTTTTGTACGGACGCACAAGTGTGGAAAGATGACTGTCAGGTTGAGCATTTGACCTTGCGATGGGTGGAAGCAAACTTTGTTGGTGTTAAAGTAACTATTCAGCCATTAAAAAAATAATACGTTGAGGAGAAATAAAATTAAAGTTACACTTATAAATCCACGTTCTGCTTATCCATTATTAATTGATATACATTACGCAGCTAGAATACCATCAATTAGCACAGCTTTTGGTTTGTTTGATAATGATGATCGGCTAGAAGGAGTTTGCACTTTTGGAACACCTTTAAGCACAACATTACAACGTGGAATTTGTGGTGAGGATTATGCTAAATTTGTATTGGAATTAAATAGACTTTGTTTGCGAAACAATAAAAAAAATATGGCATCGTTTTTTATATCAGCAGCTATGAAAATACTTGGCAACAAAATAATTGTTTCCTATGCAGACACCGCACAAAATCATTTAGGAACTGTTTATCAAGCTACAAATTTTATTTATACAGGCTTGTCTACAAAATTTACTGATTGGGCTTTGCATGGAGATAATAGGCATCAAGCAAGCATTGGTGACGAGTTTAGAGGTCAAAAACAAAGACTACAAAAATTAAAAGATAAATATGGTGACAGACTTTATTCTGTAGAACGATCACGAAAACACCGTTATATAAAATTTATAGGAGATAAAAGATTTTGTAAAACAGCAAAAAAAAATTTAAAGTATAAAACAGAAAAATATCCCAAAAATATATAAAAATAATGCGGTTTATTGTTATTTAGTTGTTGACACTATGTAAACAATGATTATAATTAAGGTACAAACAATGAAACAGGAGAACTAAGATGAATGAAACAATTATTGCAAATATAACTGCAACCTTTTTTTATAAATTAGACACAAAAGGTTATGTCGATTGTGACGAAGTAATGGAAGCAGCAGAAATATTTTTAAAAAAAAATTTAAATTATTGGGATGGTTTTGGAGTAAATGATAAATTTAATATTATTCAAATCCATGTAGGCAGAAGTCGTAAAACAGCTACAATACAATTTTCAGCCACAAATATAGTTTTTGAGGATGATACTGAATTTCATTCATTTGTAAATGCTATTGAGGTAGAAAAAATTGTTGTTACTGAGGATAATACTCCTGATC
>Ga0209816_1001776_pt1 | contig 15834 bp, 19 predicted proteins | sample CoawatmetaG01DNA_FD_187509 | JGI IMG/M metagenome (GOLD analysis project Ga0209816, IMG submission 187509) | Marine microbial communities from the West Antarctic Peninsula - Coastal water metaG017-DNA (SPAdes) (version 2) | ecosystem: Environmental > Aquatic > Marine > Coastal ... | reverse complement strand
CTACTAGTGGGACACCTGGTCAACCTGGAGCATACACTCAAATAGCTGTAGCAGCTTCTGCACCACAACTTTATTATTATTGTACTGTACACTCAGGAATGGGTGGGTCAGCAAACACTGTAAGTTCAAATACTTGGGGAGTTCTTAAATGGAATGAAAATAGTTGGGGTGATCAAGATGGTATTAATGTAACCCCTACTGGTATTTCTTTTACTTCAGAAATAGGTTCAGTTATTTCTTCAGCCGATAGAGGTTGGGGTGCTGATACTTGGAGTAATGGAGAATGGGGAGAAGCTAACGAAGATACTGCGGTTCTTACAGGTTTATCTTTTAGCGCGGACGTTGGTATATTAGATGCTGCAGCCGAACAAGGTTGGGGTAGAGATAATTGGGGTCAAGAACCTTGGGGAGAAAGTAATAGTCCTACAGTTAGTTTAGATGGCTTTAGTATGTCCACAGTATTAGGGGAATTACCTTATGCACAATCTGAAGAAGGTTGGGGTAGAGATCAATGGGGTACAGGTAACTGGGGACAAAATACTACATCTGTTGCAATTGAAGGTTTATCAATGTCAGCTCATCTTGGACCAGATGGTTGGGGAATAAATTCATTTGGTAATGGACAATGGGGTGACCCATTTACATTTGATGTTGCAAGTATAATTGTACCAACCGGTCAAACTTTAGCTGCTGATGTAGGTGATCTTACAATTAGTAGACTTGATATGATATTTACTATTTCTGCACCTGGAACAATTGGTGCAGGTATTGGAAGTCTAAACGTAGGTAACGGTGCAGACTTTACACAAGGTTTAGCAAGTTTAACAATAGAAGCTGATGTAGGATCAGTAGTAGCTGCACCAAATACAATTGCAGCATTAAGTGGTTTAGAAATTACAGCAGAAGTTGCATCACTAAGTGTAGGTTCTACTGAGTTAGTTGATTTAACGGGAGTAGTTTTAAAAGGTGCAATAGGATCAACTACTGTAGACAGCATGAGAGTTGGTTTAACAGGTGTAACTTTTGCAGCAGATGAAGGCGCGATAAGTCCAATAAATATGACAGTAGGATTGACAGGACAGTCTTTTACTGCTAAAATTAACACTGTAGGTTTCGGAACAATTGGATATGTTGATGTTGACATTACAGGCAATACATCATATACAGACGTTAACCACGCAGCTTAATAGGAGAACAAAATTATGGCATCAACTTTTACGGATCTAGGTATAGAACTAATGGCAACCGGCGAAAACGCTGGTCAATGGGGAAATAAAACTAACGCAAATTTAAATCTAATCGAACAATTAACTGGTGGTGTTTTAAGTTTATCTATTGCTGGCGGTGCGAGTAACCAAGATTTAACAATTGCAGACGGTGCTTTAACTGGTACTGCTCAACAAAGAGTTCTAGAATTTACGGGATCTATAACAGGAAACAGAGTAATTAGATTTCCTCTTCTTACAGAAACTTTTTATTTTATAAAAAATGGCACGTCAGGTGCTTACACAGTACAATTAAAAGCAATATCTGGTTCAGGTGCAACAGTTACTTTTGCAGCCGATGATAAAGGATATAAAATTATATATCTTGATGGAGTTGCAACTAACACAGGTGTTTATGAAGTACCTCTTGGAGAAGCAGGAGATGTAACACTTACTGGAACACAGACTCTAACAAACAAAACTTTAACAGCTCCTAAAATTGGAACTTCAATTTTAGATACTAGCGGAAATGAATTATTATTATTAACAGCTACAGGTTCAGCGGTTAATGAATTAACTTTAGCCAATGCTTCAACAGGTAATGGACCTATTTTATCAGCAACAGGTGAAACTAATGTTGATATAAATTTAAATCCTAAAGGAACAGGAAGTCTTAAATCAGGTTCAGCTGCAGTTAAAATTGCAGGAACAGAAACTATGTGGGTTCCAGCTTCAGCTATGTATGAAACAACAACTAATGGTGCATCTGCTGAACAAATTGAAACAACAGCTTTAAGACCAGACATGAAAGTTATGGACTTTGCAGATTCTGCAGATGACCACGCACAATTTTCAGTAGCTTTTCCAAAATCATGGAATGAAGGTACAATAACTTACCAATGTTTTTGGACACCAAGCACTACAAACACAGGAAACTGTATATTTGGATTACAGGGTGTAGCAGTTGGCGATGGCGATACTATCGACGTTGTTTTTGGAACAGCAATAAATATTACAGATGCTGGTATAGGAACAGTAGAAGATCAACAAGTTAGTCCAGTGAGTGGCGCAGTTACAATTGCGGGATCTCCTGCAGTAGATCAACAAACTTACTTTCAGATATTTAGAGATGCAAACGCAGGTGCGGATACGTATACCGGAGTAGCAAGACTTTTAGGTATTAAAATATTCTTCACTACTGATGCAGCTAACGACGCATAAGGAACTAGAATATGAGAGATTTAAAAAATAAACTTACTTCAAGTAAGAACACAAAAAATATACAAAACAGAAAAGGTAAAATGTTTGGTTATCAAGTCTTAGGATTTGGTTCTGGAGGTGCTTCAGCACCACCTTATCCAGAAGCAACTGGTGGCACTGTTTCTGAAACCGGTAATTTTAGAATTCATACATTTACTGGTGACGGTACTTTTGCAATTACAGGATTAGGGACTGAGGATAATAGTTTTCAAATGGATTATTTAGTAGTTGCCGGAGGCGGTGGAGGATTTACTTTTGATGGTAATAACGGCGGTTATGGAGGAGGTGCTGGTGGCTATAGAGAAGCTAATGCTACTTATGCTCCTACTTCACCTTTAGGGAATTCTAGTGGACAAGTAACTTTATTAGCAGCAGGAAATTTTGCAGTCTCTGTTGGAGCTGGTGGTGGTCGTTCAGGTTACAATCAGCAAGATCCTACTAGAGGTGGAGTTTCAACAATAGGTTTTCCCTCTGCAATTACTTCACATGGTGGAGGATCTGGAGATTCAGGAGGATCAGGATCTGGAGGAATGCCTACTAGCCCTAGTGGTAAAGCTGGTAATACACCTCCATTTAGTCCACCTCAAGGTAATCAGGGATCGGATAGCCCTTCAACATCTCCTCCTTTTAACAGCAGAACTGGCGGCGGCGGTGGCGGTGCAACAGCAGATGGTAGTGGAACCGGTGGCGGAGCAGGAGCAATTTCTACAATTTCAGGATCTAACTCAGCTACTTTATCTATAGGTGGAAACGGTTGGCCGGGATCCAATGGACAAAGCGGAGGTCCCAACACTGGAAGAGGTGGAGACGCTGGTAATCCTAAAACAAGTAATGCAGGTGGTGGTGGATCTGGACTTGTTGCTATAAGGTATAGGTATCAATAATGGCACATTTTGCAAAATTAAATGAAAACAATATTGTACTAAGTGTTCACGCAGTAGATGATGTTAACGTACCCACGGAACAAGATGGTATTAATTTTTTAAAAAAAGTCCATGGTTGGGAAAAATGGAAACAAACTTCTTACAGCACTAGCAATAATAAACATTATACATATGCAGCTGATGGTACTTTTTCTCTGTCTGCGGATCAAACAAAAGCTTTTAGAGGAAACTATGCAAGAATAGGATCAACATATAATGAAGGTTTAAATATTTTTCTTTTTTCAACTCCGTACTCAAGTTGGGTTTTTGATGAAGCGAATGCTACGTATAAAGCTCCTGTAACTTTTCCTAGTATTAATACTTATACTTCAGGATCAGATACAATCTTTTATGACATCCAATGGGATGAGAATAATGTTAGGTGGATTGCAAAAAATGAAGAGAATGATAATTTTGTTTGGGATACAAACACAAGTTCTTGGACATCAGTATAAAAACAATTTACTTTTATTTTAAATAGTGTATATATCTCTATATAAAGATATATATGTTTACTAAATTATTACAAAAAACTCAGATATTAAAGTTTAAAAAATCTACATTAGCTTTGGTAGATAACTTAGTTATTTCAAATCAAATTGATAAACAATTTAATGTTAGAAATATTTTTAAAAAAATATTAAACTCTAACAACGAACTTATTAAAATAAATTTACCAGAAATGCATACGATAGGAGTACACATAATAGACAAAAGTGCTACAGACCTTGATCTATGGTTAAGACATTTGCCTTGTGCTGACAACACGGCTTATAAAATTACAAACAATAAATCTAAAAAATTAATTTCTACTGTATCTAAAAATATTCCTGACTGTGCTCAGTATAGTTTTTTATATGTTGCTAAAGGTTCTGGTGAAATATATCTTGAATGGAGAGATATTATAAATAGAAAAAGTTGGGAAACATTTTCTTTAAAAGAAAACGATATCATTGGTTTTAGTTCTGATATTAAATTTAATTTAAAGTCTAATAATAAATTTTATTCTATACTATACAAATATCAAATAAACCATGAATCTTAAATATAAATATTGGATTTTTCCTGGACAGTTATCACATAAATTTTGTGATGAGGTAATTAAACTAGGAAATAAACTTAAAGAAGAAAAAGGTTTAACCGGATCCGTTGGAAAAAATGTTGCGTCAAAAGAAGATCATTCAGTAAGAAACTCAAGTCTTACTTGGTTAAATGAATTATGGATATACAGAGAAATTCAAAACTATGTAGTTATGGCAAACAAAGTAGCAGGGTGGAATTTTAAATGGGACAGCTCTGAAGATTTTCAATTTACAAAATATAAATTAAATCAACACTATGATTGGCATTGTGATTCTTCTCCAGAACCATATAAAGATAATCTTAATAAATTATATAACGGGAAGATTAGAAAATTATCTACAGTACTTTCTTTATCTAATCCAAAAGATTATAAAGGGGGTTCATTACAGTTTCAATTTAGAGACCACAGGGAGAAAGCTGGTGAAATACATGAATGTGAACAACTTGCAGAAAAAGGATCTCTTGTTGTATTTCCTTCCCATATATATCATAGAGTAACACCGGTCACTGAAGGAAAAAGATATTCTTTAGTAAACTGGCATTTAGGAAAACCGTTTGTATGAAAAAAAATAAATTTTTAAAAGATAAATATTTAATCATTAGGAATTTTGTTCCAAAAAATATAAGTAAATTTTTATTTAGTTATTTTGTAAATAAAAGAACAACCGCACAACATTTGTTTTCAACAAAATACATATCTCCTTTTGAAAAAATATTCGGTACTTTTGGAGATTCTCAAATAAAAAATAAAAAAACTTTTTGTATGTATGGAGATATAGCAATGGATACATTATTGTATAACTCTCTTAGTTCATTAAGTAAATCTATTGATATGGAACTATTTCCTACCTATAGTTTTGGAAGAATATATTCACAAGGAGATGAACTACATAAACATAAAGATAGACCATCTTGTGAAATATCTGGAACAATAAATTTAGGTGGGGACCCTTGGTCTATATTTTTAAAAGACTCCGATAAAAAAAACATTGAAATAATTTTAAAACCCGGTGACATCTTAATGTATAAAGGAGCAGATTTAGAACATTGGAGAAAACCTTTTATTGGTAAGATTTGTGCTCAAGTATTTTTACACTACACTACTAATAAAAATAAAAAAAATATTTATGATGGACGACCCATGTTAGGTTTACCACCTTATTTTAAATCAAAATAATGTTAAATGTTATAAAATATCAAAACAGTAAAAAATTAATTAGTCCCCTAGGTTTTCGCAAAGACTGGTGGTTTTGGAAAAATAATATAAAGTTAAATGTAAAAACAATTACTTCTTTTCTTTTAAAAGAAGAAATAAAAATATTAAAAAAATATAAACCCAGTGGTGATGGTAATGTTAGTTTACCAAATTCAGTTACAGCTAGACATGCTAGTTTTAATCTATTTACTATAAAAGATAATCAAAATTTATTAAAAGTTAAAAAATTTATTAAAAAAAATATTAAAGATTTAACCTTACAGTACAATTTGAACTACAAAGAAGTTTATATAAAGAGCTGGTTTAATGTTTTAAGAAAAGGAGAGGAAATCAAACCCCATGTGCATGATGAAATAGATACAGCTGAAATGTCTTTTATTGCAGGAAATTTATTTATAGAAGGAGAAGATACATATACTTTTTATCAAACACCTTTTAGTGATCAAGTGATAAAAATTAAAAACATTCCAGGAGATTTAATTCTTTTTCCTCCCTATATAAAACATTGGACTAATGTTAATAAATCTAAGAAACCTAGGTTATCTATTGCTTTTGACATACAGCCTTCTAAAGAATTTTGTAGTCCTATTTATTTAAAAAATAAATCAATTGTTAAAATTAAACTGTGATACACACAAAAAATATTAAAGATAAAATTAATTTTTTTTATCTAGATTTAATAAAAGAATGCAACGAACAAAGACCCGTAACAATTACAAACGGAAATAATTATTTTTTAAACACGAAACATAAAAATATTCTGTATGAGATAGTTTTAAATCAAGCTAGAAAAAAATTAAATACTTTTACTTTAAAAGATAATAAGTTTAAATGTTGGTGTTATTTTTCAGATAAAAAATTTAATGAAACAGGTTGGCACAATCATGTTAATACCTCAACAATTAATGCTGTGCTGTATTTAAAAGTCCCTAAAAATAATAAAGGAATTGATTTTAAAATTAATAACAAGATAAAAAACTATAAACCTAAAAAATTTGATCTATATATTTTTCCAAGTTATGTTGAACACTGTCCTTATCCTTCAAAACAAAACTCAAGAATAACTTTAAATTTAGAAATAAGGTGTAATGAAACCGCAGAACATATATTTAATTAAAGATATTTTTTCTGTAAAAGAAATACAAAAAATATTTAATTTATCTAAACCTTTGGTTGAAAAAATACCGGGCTGTCCTGGTCTTCAATCGTATCCCATACTTCAAGATAAAAAACAGTTTAATTTTGTTATACAAAAATTACTTGAAGTGTTTGATAAACAAAAATATAAAGTATCTGCTGCATGGATTAATTTTACTTCTGGAGATTATATTAATTGGCATAATCACCCACCTACAAAATATTCAGTAGTTTATTTTTTAAAAAATAAAGATAGTTTAGGTACAATGTTTAAAGTAAAAGATGAAATTATAAAAACAACAATGAAAGAAAACTCAGCAATACTTTTTCCATCAAAATATATACACAGCTGTCCAATTAGTGACAGTAAAATAGATAGATGGAGTATTGTTTTAGATTTAATAGAAAATGAAAATAATTAATTTTAAAAGCGAACCTAAAAACTCTCCTTTTGCTCCAGAGTGGGATTATTTTTTAGCAGAACAAAAAATAAAAGACGTGGATTTTAAAAAATTATTCTTATTTCTTAAAGGGAAAGAAAAAAACATTTTAAAAATAAAGATAGATAGTAAAAAAAAAAATGTAGATGGCTATACAGGACTAGGTGATAATTCTACAACCTCTAGATATGGTCAGTACAATGTATTTAATTGGAAAAACAAAGAATTAGTTAAATTAAAAAAAAATATAACTAAACTACATAATGATTATTTAAATTACCTGTCAATAAAACCCAATAAAAATGTTTTTATTAGTTGCTGGTTTAATATCATTAAAAAAAATCAAAGAATAAATACTCATTTACACGGAGTAAATCCTGATTCTTATTTATCTGGAAATATATGTGTTAGTACTGAAGGGACATCTACTTATTATATAAACCCTGTTAATGTAATTAATGATCCAGTAGTATACAAAAGTAAAAATGAAGAAGGTAAAATAACATTATTTCCTTCTAACATACCACATTATACAGATGTTTATTTAGGCAAAGAAGATAGACTAACAATTGCTTTTGATCTTTTTTTAATTTCTAATAGAGACAAGGTAATAAAATTAATTTAATTTATATTGAATTTATTAACAAACTGATATACTCCCTAATAAACAGGATTTTATATGTTACAAAAACTAGGTTTTGCTCCAGGATTTAATAAACAAGTAACCGAAACAGGGGCCGAAGGTCAATGGTTTGATGGTGATAATGTTAGGTTTAGATATGGTTCACCTGAAAAAATAGGTGGCTGGGATCAATTAGGTGCAAATAAATTAACCGGAGCCGCAAGAGCTTTACATCATTTTGATAATAACGCTGGAATTAAATACGCTGCAATAGGAACTAACAGAGTATTATATATTTATAGCGGTGGTGAGTATTATGATATTACACCAATTAGAACAGCTATAACAGGTTGTAAATTTTCAAGTTCATCAGGAACCCCTACTGTCACTATTATTTTTCCGTCAGCACATGGAATGATTGAAGACGACCTTGTTTTTTTTGATGATGTTACTGGGTTAAGTAGTTCCACTTTTAATAATGCATCTTTTGAAGAAAAAACTTTTATGGCAACTTCGGTTCCAAGTGCAACAACAATTACAGTTACTATGCCGACTAATGAATCTGGAACACCTTTAAGTAATTCTGGTGATGCTACCGGAAACATATATTTTAGAATTGGTCCGTCTCAACAACTAGGTGGATTTGGTTTTGGTACTGGTCTATATGGTGGAACAGTTTCAGGTATTGCAACTACAACTTTAGCAACAGCTTTAACAAATACAACAGGGACTACTGTTGTCCTTGCAAGTTCTTCAGCGTTTCCTGCTTCTGGAGAAATTAGAATTGACAATGAAGATATTAGTTACACAACCAATGACCAGGCAACGGGGACCTTAAGTGGTGGTGCTAGAGGTGTTAATGGTACTACAAAAGCTACTCACTCACAAAATGCAACTGTTAGTAATATTTCAAATTTTGTTGCATGGGGAGAATCTACGTCAGCTGATGTCGGTGTAACACTTAATCCAGGTTTATGGGTATTAGATAATTTTGGTACAAAACTAATAGCTCTTATTTATAATGGAGAATGTTTTCAATGGGACTCAGCACCAACAAATGCTACTAGCGTTAGAGCAACACTTATTCCTAATGCACCAACAGCTTCACGTCATGTTTTAGTTTCAACACCCGACAGACATTTAGTATTTTTTGGTACTGAAACTACTATTGGAGATAAGAATACTCAAGATGATATGTTTATAAGATTTTCTTCCCAAGAAAATATTGAAGAGTATACTGTAAAAGCTGAAAACACAGCAGGTACTCAAAGGTTAGCTGCCGGTTCTAAAATTATGGGAGCCATTAAAGGTAGGGACGCTTTATACGTTTGGACTGATACATCATTATTTTTAATGAGATTTGTAGGACAACCTTTTACTTTCTCTTTTGAACAAGCGGGTACTAACTGTGGATTGATTGGTAAAAATGCATGTGTTGAAGTAGACGGTACGGCATATTGGATGTCAGAAAACGGTTTCTTTGCATACGATGGACAGCTACAATCATTACCTTGTTTAGTAGAAGATTTTGTTTACGACTCAATTAATGTAGATGCTAGAGATCTTATTAACTGTGGGTTAAATAATTTGTATACTGAAATTAATTGGTTTTATTGTAATCTTGGTTCTGATGTAGTGGACAGTGCGGTAACTTATAATTATTTAGAGTCTAGTGCCAAAAGACCTGTTTGGACTATTAGTAAAATGGGTTTAGGGACAAATTCTGCGGGACAACAAAATACAAAAATAGGTATTCCAAGAGCAGCTTGGCAAGATTCTGCGGTATTTAAAAACCCTCACGCATGTTTTTATGATAAAAATGATAATACTTCATACGATGTAATAGGTAATACAGATGGTAGTACCGTATACTATGAGCACGAAGTAGGAACCGATCAAGTTAATGCAGGCGGTGTTACTACACCAATTATTGCTAAGATTACTTCAGGTGATTTTGACATAACACAAAAAAAATCTTCTACTGGTCAAGCTTCAGTAGGTATGCCTGATCTTAGAGGAGATGGAGAATACATTGCAAAAATTAATCGTATCATACCAGATTTTATTGAACAAACAGGGGATACAAGAGTATCATTAGTTACTAGAGATTATCCAAATAATACATCAATAACTACAAGTTTTGATATAAAAAAAACTCAAACAAAACAAGACGTAAGAATAAGAGCCAGGGCTATTGCATTAGAGGTATCTAATATAGCTGTTTCACAAGATTGGAAACTAGGTACGTTTAGATTAGATATACAACCTGACGGAAGGAGAGGATAATGGCAGCGTTTTATAATAAAGGTGATCAAGCTATTTATAATTCAGGACAACATTTTGTTCCTCAAGAAAAATATAGATTAGGCTACACGGCACCAGCACCTTCTGTTGAAGAACAAAAAATTACACAAACATTTGGTTTACCAGCAACCAATGCTTTTACAAATAGTGGTGGTAGTTTTAATCAATCAGGAAATGCTTTTGGTTATGGTTCTCCCGTAGAAGAAGTTAATGTAAGAACATTTAATCCCCAACCATATAATCCTACTGGAGGCAGTCCTTTTTCTCCTTCATTTGATCCAATGGCTAATAGAGAAAGTTACGGGGCACAGGGACAATATAATAGTCCTTATGATGATACTGTAGATTTAGGTTTTAGAGGTAGAGATACTTCAACTAGTATACAAAGAAATAGAGGTACCCTTGGTAAAGCATTTGATTTTATAACAGATTATCTTCCTGGAATTGGAGCTGTAAAAAGAGGGGCAAAATTTATAGGCGGTCTTATGCCTGACAATCCAAATGGTCCAGGTGGCGGAAGCTATGGTGTAGCTGGATTAAGTAATGAACAAAAAGGGGTTTATAATGAATTAGCAAAAGATGGAATGTTGTTTGATGGACTGAATGGTATGAAAACTTTAACAGGTAAAAACTTTACAGGTAAAGGTTACATAGAAGGACAAATAGAAAATGCTTATGGTTTTGGTTTTGACACTATGACTGAAGAAGAAATAGAGGAAGATCTAGCAGCAGCTAAAGCTAACAAAAAAAAACAATTTGAATATAGACAAAAAATAGAAGCACTTAAAGTATTAAAACACAGACAAAAAGAATTTGAAAAACCAGGTGGAACTAAAGACCAAGTTGCAGCAATTCAAGGTAGAGTTGATAAAGAGTACTCAGATCAACTTGAAAAAGATGGTAGAGATTTTTCTGTAAGTGGTCCTGACACATCAGGTAATCCAACAGGTAAAAGCAACCAAGCAAGTTCTCAACATGGTTATAATATGCACCAGTCACCTGCATTCGATGGTGGTAAAGAGGATAAAGGGGGTTTTGATACAGGCGGAGGAAAAGAAATGATGGCTAAAGGTGGTAGAGCAGGATATTTCTTTGGTGGTAGAGTGAATTTTAAAAACGGAGGCTTAGCAAGTATTTTATAATGGCAAAAATTGTACAATCATTAACTAGAGCAAGTAAAGAATACGAACAAAGAACTTTTCAATCTTTGGTAAGAGATCTTGATGGTGTTATCAATAAATTAAACACAACATTTCAAGAAGAAATTAAACAGGAGATAGAAGCGAGAGCTTTCTTTTTAGAATAATGGCAACAGTAAATCAGTATAAATTTAAAGGTATAGATAACAATACAACAGGTAATGCATTAGTTCCATTAGGTGCGGGTAATCCTTTAGTTAATGAAACTATAGTTATTAAATCATTACTTGTTACATCTGCAGGTACACCAACAGTTACGGTTACCAACAATAGTATTACAGCTATTAAATCAGCAGCTCTTACAGCTAATGTTACAGTAGAATTATTAACCCAGCCGTTAATAGTAGAGGGTGGGACAACCTTTACAGTACAGGCAAGTAATACAGATTCATTTGATATAGCAATAAGTTACTTAAACATCAAAAAGGAGAAGGTAGACTAATGAGTGATAAACAAATACCGGTGATTACACCTCAGAAAATTACAACAACGTATAGACATAAGACAAATAACACAGTTTTTAAAGATCAAGCAGAGTGGGAAGCGGCTGGTTTTACTAATGATGACATAGCACAAGACGTACATATCCTAATGCCTAGCCTTGATTTGTATGGAAAAACAAAGTAGAACGATATATTAGGATAAAATTATGGCAATTTCAAGAATGCAACAACCACAACAAATGCAAGCTGGATTAGGTTCTTTACAGGACCCAAGACAAGGTTACTTTTTGGGTAAACTTGTTAAGAAAGCTACGCGTGCTGTTAAAAAAGTTGCTAAAAGTAAATTAGGTAAAGCTGCTTTGATAGGTGGTGGATTATATTTAACCGGTGGTATGTTAGGTGGAGGCGGGGGATTTGGTAATTTTGCACAGTTAGGAAGAAGTGCTATGTCTGGTTTAGGTTCCTTAAAAACAGGTATGTTCGGAAAAAGTTTAGCCTCTGGAATGCAGGGTCCTGTACAACAAGGAATGTTTGGTAAACTAGGAAGTGCTTTTGGAAACTTATCTACAGGTCAAAAAGTATTTGCAGGTTTAGGTGCTACAGCTTTAGCAGCACCATTCTTAGCAGGAATGGGTAAAGATGAAGAACCAGAAGAAATTGGAGAAGTTATGGACGTTGCAAACATTAGAAACAGAGCAAGTAATTATTACTCAGGACTCGGGGACAAGGGTGTTGGTTTAAATTTTATGCCTAAGAAAAAATATGTTGATCAAAATTTCTATGCAGCTGATGGTGGCCGAGCAGGCTATGCAATGGGTGGAGAAATACTTGATGAAGAAGATGAGATAGCATTTGCAAGAACAGGCGCAGGTCAAAGATACATTCCACAACAAACATTTTTATCAATGGGTGGTGATGCAGGAAACGCACAAGCAGAACAAATGCTTCAAGCAGAATTTGTAAAATATAAAAACAAAGGTGGAGATTTATCTTTTGAACAATTTGTCCAAGCAGTAATGCAACAACAGCAACAGTCTCAAGGTATGGAACAACCTACTATGATGGCAGCTGATGGTGGAATGGCTGGTATGAGTGTACCAGGATACGGAACACCTGCAGGAACAAATCAATTTGGTTACCCTAGTGGTGGCGTAAGAGTTAATGCTGCTGAAGGTGGAATCATGGACACGGAACAAGCAGAAATGATTGACATGGGTGGACAAGAAAAAGATTATAGAGATGAAGGTGGTTTTGTAGCAATGGGTGGCGAAGAAAGAGCGGACGACGTGCCTGCAAGATTAAGTAAAAACGAATTTGTATTCACTGCGGATGCTGTAAGATCAGCAGGCGGTGGAGATATAGATGCAGGTTCTGAAGTTATGCAAAATATGATGGATAATTTAGAACAAGGCGGACAAATTTCAGAAGAGTCACAAGGTTTAGGTGGCGGAGAAGAAATAGTTTCTGAAGAAGAAATGGTAGAAGAACCAAACGGCGCGCAAGCAATGTACGATCAACAAGCAATGTTACAATCAAGGATGGCATAATGGCAATATCAGATTTTATAGAACCGGCGATAAAAGATTACGCAACACAGGCAACAGCAGCCTATTCAGCACCAATAGATACTAGTAAATTTACCGGTAGACAATTTGTTGCTGGCATGGATCCCTTACAAACACAAGCAGCATCACTTGCTACCCAAGGTGTAGGATCTTACTCACCTTATTTACAAGCAGGCCAAGCAGCTCAAACACAAAGTGCCGGGGCTCTGGGAAATGCAGCAACAGCAGTAGGTGGTTTAGGTGCTTTACAATCTGGAGCAGCAGCTTCAACAGGAGCAAATGCTTATCAACCTTTCATGTCTCCGTATCAATCACAAGTAATTGATGCAACATTATCTGAGTTTGATAAATCAAGATTGGGTGGACAACAAAATATTAGAGATGCCGCAGTAAATTCAGGTAACTTTGGTGGTGGTAGAGAAGGAGCTATGATGGGTCAATACAATGCAGACTCACTAGCAGATAGATCAGCACTACAAGCACAAATGTTACAACAAGGGTTTGGTCAAGCACAACAAGCAGCTAATCAAAACTTTGCTAACCAAGGACAATTATTTCAAATGCAAAACCAACAAAATCTTTCTAACCAAGGATTAGCTGGTGCATATGGTAATCAAATCAATCAACAATTTGGTTTGTCGGACTTTAATAGAACAGGTATGGGTCAAGATATTAACGCATTAGGTTCTCTTGGTGCATTAAATCAAGGTTACAATCAAGCTAACTTATCGGCTGATCAACAAGCAGCACAGACAGGGGCTTACGAACCTTACGGAAGACTGTCACAATATGGTAATGCATTAACTGGTTTAGCTGGTGGTGTAGCCGGACAACAGTATCAAGAACAAAGTCAATCAAGTCCTTTCCAAACTGCCCTAGGTACAAGTATGGGTCTTGCTGGATTGTACGGTAAAATGTTTAACTAGGAATTATTATGCCAAAAGATAAAAAACCAGGAATTATTGAAAGAAACAAAGGTAAACTAGGTAGTGCAGCATTAACCGGTGCAATGTATGGTGGAGATGCACTAGAGTTACTTAAATTCTTTTTTAAAGATGGCGGTAGAGTTAGAGGTGTAGGCAAAGCTACACACGGACACGGTAAAGCAATGAAAAAACAAGGTAAGAAATGAGAACATTAAATAGACCTATGTTTAGATATGGTGGACCTATTAAAGAAGGTGTCATGGATGGTATCCGGGAACCGAAAAGAAATGGTGGGTCTATGTTACAAAGTGTTCAACCAAGTAATAATGGAATGAGACCTGGTTACAAAGGTATACCAAACCCTAAAAAAATAAAGAGTGATATAATAGTGGGTGGAACAAAAAACATTGTTAGAAAATATGCACCACAACTTGAAGGTATTGGTGGTAGAACTATAGATAAATTAAAAAATTTTTATAATAAAAACACAACAAAAATTCCAAAATACACTACAGCCGATGGTGGTATCATGTATACACAAACTCCTATGCTGCAAAGAATAAAACAGTTTGCTCAAGCTAACAAAAAACAAACAGCTGCGGGAGCCTATATAGCTAGTCCGGCTGTAGTCGGAGCAGCTTCTAGTATTCCATATAAAAAAGCAGGAATGCAAATATTAGATCTTGCCGTACCTGACTTTATATTTGATCAAGATGAATATGTTGCAAAAAAAGCAAAAGAAAAATTAAATGCAGAAAAGAATAATACAGTTAATACTGATCTTAAAAAATTATTAGAGCAACCTGTTAAACCTAAAAAATCTGAAAAAGAAATTAGAGCAGAACAAATTGCTAAGTACAGAGACATCGTAGACATCAAAGGCATGAGCAAAGATGCTGCATACAATTCTTTAATAGCAGCCAGTCAAGCAATATCTGGAGAAGGTGATTTCAAAGGTAGTCTTAAAGATGGAAGTCTAATTAATAAAATTATTGGGTCTACTAGTAAAGCTTTTGATAAACCTAAAGCAACTAAAGATGCAATTGATACTCTTATACTTAAGGGTGAGATTGAAAAAGATATGAACAAAGATAAGAATGCAATCATGGATACTTATAGAATGAAACAAATAGCTCTTGCTGATAAACAATTAGCTGGTGGAGACTTCTCAGAAAACAAAGCCTTGTTTGCAAAAAATATGTCCGGTCAACAATTGTTTGATAGTGCTGCTGCAAAATCATCACCTAATTTTATGGGTAATTTAATTAATAAAAAAGGTCTTACAGATTTAATGACAGAGGCTAAAAAATCAGGAGATATAGTAGAGAGAGATATTATTATAACTGCAACTGAAGAACTTATTAAAGGAAAAGGAGTTCCAAACGGAGACTACACTGTTGGCGATGTATTGGTAACTATTGTCGAGGGTAAAGTAGCGAACGTAACTAGGTAATAATCATGGCCTCAAACTTTGACTACTCAGCTTATTTGAATAAGGCAGAAAGTAATAA
>Ga0209816_1001774_pt1 | contig 15836 bp, 9 predicted proteins | sample CoawatmetaG01DNA_FD_187509 | JGI IMG/M metagenome (GOLD analysis project Ga0209816, IMG submission 187509) | Marine microbial communities from the West Antarctic Peninsula - Coastal water metaG017-DNA (SPAdes) (version 2) | ecosystem: Environmental > Aquatic > Marine > Coastal ... | reverse complement strand
TCAATGACGGCTCCTGCATCCGGCTTCGACCAGAGTATCCGGGGCACGTCTGGGCCTATGATTTCGTCGAGGAGCGTACCCACGATGGGCGCAAGTTCCGCATCCTGACCATCATCGACGAGGCTAGCCGCGAGTGCCTGGCACTGATCGTGTCACGCCAGCTCCGCCACGAAGACGTGCTGGCCGCGTTGGCCGACCTGTTCATTGAACGTGGTCCGCCAGCGCACATCAGGTCGGACAATGGCAGCGAATTCATAGCCACCGCCGTCCAGACCTGGCTCGGCCGGATCGGCGTGAAGACGCTCTACATCGCCCCGGGCTCGCCATGGGAGAACGGCTATAACGAGAGCTTCAACGGGTCGCTTCGCGACGAGCTGCTCAATGGCGAGATCTTCTACAGCCTCGCGGAGGCCAGGGTGCTGATCGAGGCATGGCGCCGTCACTACAACACCGTCCGGCCGCACAGCAGCCTGGGCTACCGCCCGCCGGCCCCGGAAGCGGTGACACCGCCATTACCGGCCTCCGGTTCCGCTTCGCTCCACCTACGCCCGGCAATGGCGGCGGAGACGACAATGCACTAACTAACAAGCCGGACCACTCGGTGGGGGCTGTTCAGTGTCGGTGCGGGCGAAGCCTAGGCGTCGCGAGCAATCCGTCCGGTACGGGCCATGATGCCTAAGAAGGCTCGCGATGGATCGATCGGTCGCCGGGTCGATAACGGTGTGGAGTGCCGCTATCGCCGTTTAGACGATGGGAGCGATCGATGTTGCGATTCCACCAGATGAAGACGCTACGGATGTTCGCATCCGTCCATGCTAATATCCGCAACCACTTCAGCGTCAAGCGTCACCTCATCGACCGATAGACGGATCGGGAGCGACGTTCCGCCACCCTGACAAGATTGCCCGCGCAACTTGCTTTTCACGATTGGGAAGCGAGAGCCAATCGTGTCTTGTCGGCATATATTACGCGAGCGATCCCATAAGCCGATAGCGCGTCGGCAAGGGCAGAGCCGCCGCCATCGATCTTCAGGACGCCGCTGAACACACGGTTCTCCAGGCGCTTGTCGGTAAGTTCGATGTGTTGCGTGGAATAGCGGTTAAGCTCGGCCACAACCTCCTTCAATGGCGTAGCCTCGAACGTCAGTTCACCCTTGCGCCATCCGGTGGCGATATCGGCACCTGCGCTGGTGAGTTGCACACCCGATCGGTCGATCATCAGCATATTGCCCGGCACCAGTGTCATCGTGCGCCCCATCACGCGGCTATCGACGCGAACCGATCCCTCTACCAAACTGACGACGACCCGGTCGGCCACCGTGCGTACCGCAAATTGCGTCCCGAGCGCGGTGACGCTGTTTCCGCCTGCCGACACGATGAACGGATGGCGTGCATCATGCGCGACTTTGAAAAACGCTTGGCCGTGATCGATCGTCACACGGCGCGTCGCACCCGGCGCCGCGACGCGAACCGCGGACGCGGCATCGAGGGTCATCAGCGTTCCGTCCGGTAGCGTGACAGTGCGCACTCGTCCGGTCGGCGTGGCATAGCGTGTATCCGCGACCTGGGTCGCTGGCCGCGCCGCATATCTGTCGACGACCAGCGCGGCAGTGGTACCGATGGACAGCAGCACGGCAGCGGCGGCCGCCATCGGCCACCAGCGACGCACAGGGGCGGGGCGCGCTTCGTCGCGGGCCGCTGCCACCATCGCCAGCAGCGCCGGATCGCTTCGCCCGTCATCCAGGATCCGGATTGTGGAGACCAGTTCGTGCCAGGCGCGATCATTCGCATCGTCCGCCGATAGCCACTGCCCGAACGCGGCCCGATCCGCCGATGTCGCGTCATCGGCATGCAGTCGCGCATACCAGGATGCGGCCGCGGCGTCCGGATCCCTCGATACGGAACCCATCAGCGTAGCGAGCCTGCAAGGTGCTTGATGGCTTTCATGATATGCTTTTCGACTGCGCTCACCGATATGCCCATATGTCGGGCGATTGCAGCGTAGCTCATTTCCTCGAAGCGATGAAGGACGAACGCCTGGCGCATGCGCTCAGGCATGTCGTTCATCGCGGCGATGAGCTGCGCGAGATGCTCCTTGCCTTGTAGGACGCGCTCGGGCGAGCGATCCTCAACGGGGTGATGAATTTCTTCGAGGCTGTCGTGCGCGGAACGGTGGCGCACGGTGTCGCGGCGGCCGCGATCGGCGAGCACGCTTTGCGCGACCTGGAACAGATACCCGTCGATATTGTCGATGGGGGCATTCGTGCGGCGGGTCTGCATGCGCAACGCGACCTCCTGGACCAGATCGTCGACTTCGCCGATCGGCGCACGCTTCGTCAGGAACCGCCGGACCGCGTTGAGATGGCCCGATAGGTCGATGGCATCCCCGTCATCGCCGGGTCTGCGTGCATAGGAATTCCGCATGATCGGCCCCGTTTTGTCCGCCCGAGCCTCCGGCATCCCCCTTTATATATATTCGCCGCAATCGATCATGTTGCCAGCAGGCCGTCAAGCGTACAGTGTCACCAAACCGTCATCAGAGCGGATGGGAGGGGCAACAGCGTATTCCGGGGGGTCGAAACGCGCGTCCTGATGCATGCCCGTGATCTTGCCATACGAACGATTGCGATATCCGCGGCCTGCGTTGCCAATGGCGAGGCGGCATCGTCGCCGCACGACCGGGTCGCCTTCGCCATCCCCGCCGGGCGGCTGGATGTCGCGCTGCGTCGACTGGCGACGCAGACGGGGCAGCAAATCCTGTTCGATCCTGTGGTGATCGGCGGTCGTACCAGCGCGGCGCTGCACGGGCCGATCGAACCGGAGCGCGCGCTTCGGATCCTGCTCGCCGATACCGGGTTGGTCGCGAAGCGTGTCCGCGCCGGCGTGATCATCATCGTTCGCGAGGCCACGCCGCGATCGGTTGCCGGGACCTTGGCGGCGGGACCGGCGGGGCGGACGCCGGAAATCCCGGTGCCGTCTGCCGAGATCGTCGTCACCGCCCTCAAACGCCCGACGTTTCTCGGCGATACCGAGATCAGCATGGACGCGGTCAGCGGTGCCCAGGTCTTGGCCCGGGGCGCGTACGACCTGCGCAGCGCCGCTGCCCTGTTGCCCGGGCTTGTCCCGATCGCCACGGCACCGTTGCAGCAGCGGATCGCCATTCGCGGTGTCACTGGAACCGGCGAATCCATGGTCGGGGTCTATTATGGGGAAACCCCGATCAGCGGACCGTCGGGAACTACCTTCGATCCCGCTGCGAGTACGCCCGATATCGACCTGGTCGATATCGACCGGATCGAGCTGCTTCGCGGGCCGCAGGGTACGCTCTACGGCGCCAGCTCGATGGGCGGAACGCTGCGGGTGCTGTTCAACCAGCCCGACGCGACGCGCTGGACGGGGCATGTCGAGGGTGGCGTGTCGGCGATACAGGGCGCCGGCACAGGTGACAACGTCGCCGCGGTTGTCAACGCGCCGATCGTCCGCGACACCTTGGCGGCGCGGTTCGTCGTGCATCGTCGGACAGTCGGCGGCTATGTCGACAATGATCGGCTGGCGTTGAAGGACACCGGCGCCGTGCTGCGCCAGGGCGTCCGGATAGGGCTTGCCTGGACACCGTCGCCGACGGTGCGCGTCGATGCGCTGGCGCTTCATCAGCATACGCGGATCGACGATGCGGGATTCTGGTACCCGGACCTAGGCCGCTATCGCAACGATCAGCCGGTGCGCACGCCCAATAGCGAGCGGCTCGACCTCGCCAGTGTCACCGCACACTGGACGACCGCCGCCGTCGCGGTCGTCGCGACGGGCTCGCACTATCGCTGGACGATCGTGAAGGAGGGCGACTTCACGGCGGTACTGGCGCAGCAGGCGGCCAGCGACGCCAGTTGCCGGCGATATGCGATGCTGGTCGGCAAAACCGGCTGCACGTCCGAACAGCGCAGCGCGTTCCAGGCCTATCTGCAAACGCGATTGCCGGGCGTGCTGTACCAGCCGTTTCGCGTCGAAAGCACGACTGCGGAGGTCCGCGTATCATCCGACCGGCCGGGGGCGCTCGCCTGGACCATCGGGGCGTTTGTCGAGCGGCGGCGCGATTCGGCGGAAAGCTATACGGTCCGTGCCGACGCAGTGACAGGGCGGCGCGTCGTACCGCTCGACATCACCGGATTGCGGCTGCTGCACAGCGCGCTCGACCAGCAGGCGTTGTTCGCGGAGACGCGCTGGGGCATCGCGCCGCGACTGTCGGCGACATTGGGGCTGCGGTATTTCCATTATCGGCGTAGTGCCGATGGGTCGGTCCCGATTCCCAATATCATCACGGGGACCGGCGCGATCGGCAACGGCCGCTATGCGCGTGCCGACGACGGGGTCAATCTGAAGGCGGAGCTCGCCTATCGGCTGCCAGGCGAAACCCTGGTCTATGCGATCGCATCGGAGGGGTTCCGGCCCGGCGGGGTCAACATCACGCCCGATCTGACCGAACAGGAACGCATCTACGACGCCGACCATGTCTGGAACTACGAACTGGGCGTCAGGACCAGGGGGGCGGGCGGGCGGGTCGCCATCGAGGGTGCGGTCTATCACATCGATTGGTCCGACGTGATCTATGCGGCGTCGAGTGCGAACGGCGCGTTCGGGTATAATACCAATATCGGCACGGTGCGGATCGATGGTGTCGAGGCCAAGGCAAGCCTGGCGATCGGTGCCGTACGGCTCACCGGGTCGGCCAACTATACCTATGCGCGGCTTGGCGAGGACCAGCCGGTCGGTACCACGGATGGCGCCGGACGGCGCGGGGATCCGCTGCCCAATGTGCCCCGGCTGGGCTATGCGGCTGGGGCGCAGACCAGCATGTTGGTGGCGGGCGGCAAGGTTGCCACTTTCGGTATCGACGCGCTCGGCGCGACCCGTGTGCCGACCGCCTTCAACGATCGCAGTCCCTATTACGAAGTTACCCCGGCACGGTTCGTAATCGACGCCAACGCCGATATCCAGCTGGCAAGGTGGCGCGCCGCGATCAGTGTGCGGAATGTTCTGAATGCGGTCGTCGCAAACCGGCTGACGTCGAGTTCATTCGGCGAGCGGCAATTCTATAGCAGCGCGCCGCGCACGGTGACGCTGTCGCTTGATCGCGATTTATGACAGGCGCGGCGTCGTGGCGGTGAGGGCATCGAACGCAATCGCGTCTCGCAAAGAAGGGGGCATCGCCCCGGTCTCGAACGATGGACGTTTTCTATGAAGATGATGCTGATTACCGGATGTGCGATGATGGCAAGCGTCGGCGCGGCGTGGGCCGATCCCGCACCCGGCCCCGCAGCCAACAGGGCGGCGATCGATGCCCAGATCGACAAGGCCTATCCCGCGCTCGACGCGCTTTACCGTGATATCCACGCCCATCCCGAGATCGGGATGCAGGAGGTGCGCACCGCGGCGCTGCTGGCAGGCAAGATGAAAGCGATGGGTTTCACCGTGACCGAGAAGGTGGGCGGAACGGGGGTGGTCGCGATCTATCGCAATGGTCCCGGGCCGACCGTGATGGTGAGTACCGAACTCGACGGCCTGCCGATGGAGGAGAAGACCGGGCTTCCCTATGCGAGCCGCGCGCAGACCGAATATGAAGGCAAGACGACCTTCGTCGCGCAAAGCTGCGGCCATGACGTACACATGGCGGCGTGGGTCGGGACGGCGCAGGCGCTGCTGGCGATGAAGTCGCAGTGGAAGGGCACATTGATGTTCATCGCCCAGCCCGCGGAGGAACAGTTGAAAGGCGCCAAGGCGATGCTCGATGACGGGTTGTTCACCAGGTTCGCCAAGCCTGATTACGGTTTCGCCGCGCATGTCGGGTCGGGCGAGACGGGGACGGTGCTGGTCAAGGACGGCGTTACCAGCTCCAATTCGGACAGCTTGCAGATCACCTTCAAGGGGCGCGGCGGGCACGGATCGATGCCGAGCGCGACGATCGATCCCATCGTGATGGGCGCGCGTTTCGTTACCGACGTACAGGCGGTGATTAGCCGCCAGAAGGACGCCAACGCGTTCGGGGTGGTCACCGTCGGCGCATTCCAGGCGGGAACCGTCGGCAACATCATCCCCGACACCGCCACGCTGAAGCTGAGCCTGCGGTCGTTCGACAAGGATGTGCGGCAATTGCTGCTCGACGGTGTGAAGCGGACCGCCGAGGCTTCGGCGGCGATGTCGATGGCGCCCGCGCCCGACGTAAGGTGGCTGTACGGCACCGCAGCGGTGTTCAACGACCATGCGCTGGCCGGACGCGCGGCGGCGGAGCTAAAGGCGGCAGGTGGCGACCGCGTTACCTATTTGCCCGCAACCGCGCCCGGCTGGTCGGCAAGCGAGGACTGGTCGGCGTTCGTCGATACAGGCGTGCCGTCGGTCTATTTCACGATCGGCGGCTATGACGCCGCGACACTGGCCGCGTTCAAGGCCAAGGGCGAGGCGGTACCGAGCAACCATTCGCCCTTCTTCGCACCCGATCACGACAAGGCGATCCGTACCGGTATCCGCACCCTGACGCTTGCGGTGCTGATGGTGACGACGCCGAAGTGATCGCCTCCGCAGCAATGGAGCAGGCGCGGCGGGCCAAGGCGGCGGGCGATCTGCGCGCCGCCGCCACCCTGTACGCCCGCGCCGTCGCGGAACGGCCCCAAAGCGCGGTGGCGGAGCATAATCTCGCCTCTACCCTGGGCGATCTCGGCGAATTCGCTGGGGCGGTGGAGGCATCCGCTCGCGCCCTTGCCAAGGGATCGACCGCGCCCGAGACTTGGTTGGTACACGCGCGGGCTTTGCAGGGCATGGGGGATCTCGATGCAGCGGAGGCCGCGTTCCTGTCTGCGATCGGGTTGCGCGCGGACTATGTGACGGCGCACCGCGACTTGGCGCAACTGCGGTGGATGCGGACGGCGGATGTCGGCGCGGCACTGGCGGCGATCGACACGGACCGCGTACCGGCGCTCGCGTCGGTCGAAGCGGTCGTGCTGATGAGTGCGGGCGACCCCGCCCGCGCGGCGGCGGTGCTCGACCCGGCGATTGCGCGCACGACGGATGCCGGGCTGCATTTGCTGGCGGCGAATGCGTGGGCTGCATTGGGCGACGCCGAGGCCCAGCTTGCCCATGCGACGGCGGCCTTGCGGCTTGCGCCGTCCTCTGCCGAAGCGGCGAAGGCGGTCGTGGAGGCCTTGCTGCATAACGAGCGTCTCGCCGAAGCGGCGACATTGGCGATGCGGATCAGCGCTGCCGCACCGGACGATCAGGGGGTGATCGCGTTGCTTGCAACCGCGTGGCGACTGCTGGGCGATCCGCGTTATGCCGCACTGTGCGATGATCCCGCACTGGTCTACGCGCACCGCATCGACGTGCCGCAGGGATGGCCGTCGCTCGCCGCATTCCTGGACGATCTCGCGCAGACCTTGCGCGCGCGCCACGCATGGCGAACCCATCCGCTCGGCCAGTCGCTTCGCCAAGGTAGCCAGACGCAAGAGGATTTGAGCAAGGTCGATCATCCGGTTCTGCGCGCGCTGTTCGCGGCGCTCGACATGCCGATCCGTGCGCATCTGGCGCAGTTAGGGACGGGTGCCGATCCAGTACGGCGGCGCATCACCGGAGGATATCGTTTTGCGGGCGCATGGTCGGTGCTGCTGCAGCCCGGAGGCTATCACACCGATCACGTCCATCCGCAGGGCTGGTTATCGTCCGCCTTCTATGTCGATCTGCCGGCGTCCGTGGCGGAGGAACCGCAGGGCTGGCTGGCCTTCGGTCGGCCCGGCGTGCCGACCAGACCTGCGCTGCCGCCGACCGGCCATGTCCGGCCGGTGCCCGGACAGGTGGTGCTGTTCCCCTCCTATCTCTGGCACGGTACCGAGCCGTTTTCCGGGGACGCCCCGCGGCTGACGGTGGCGTTCGATCTTCTGCCGGGCTGATTTATCATCGAAGCCGACTGAGGGACCGACATGAGCATACGTCTTGATGAACACGGGGGCGGTGACGTCCGGCGGCAAAGGGGCGATATCATATGTCGAAGGTCATGCTTTTTCTGGGCGCCAGCGCGTTTGCGCTTGCAAGTGCGGCCTCCGCCGAACCGATCACGCCGAAGGCGGGTACCGTTACCGCGCCGTTCGAAGCCTTCGCGCAGGAACCGGGCAGCGACTATTTCCTCGCCGATTACGACGCCTACGAAGCCTATCTGAAGAAGCTCGCGAGCCAATCGGATCGTATGAAGCTGGTCGATATCGGCAAGTCGGCGGAGGGGCGCACGATGTGGGTCGCGATCGTCAGTTCCCCTGCGAACCTGGCGAAGCTCGACCATTACCGGGACATCGCGCGCAAACTCGCCAAGGCGGAGGTGAAGACCGAGGCCGAGGCGCAGGCGCTGGCGAACGAGGGCAAGGCGATCGTATGGATCGACGCCGGCATGCACGCGACCGAGACGGTGACGACGCAAAGCCAGATCCATGTGCTCTACCGCATGCTGACCGGGACCGATGCGGAAACGATGCGCGTGCTGAACGATGAGATCATATTGTTCGCACAGGACAATCCGGACGGGCTTCAGCTGGTTGTCAACTGGTATATGCGCAACTCCGACGCCAAGGACCGCGAGTTCCGGACCATCCCGCGCCTCTACCAGAAATATATCGGCCACGATAACAACCGCGACAGCTTCATGGTGCAGATGCCGGAGACAGAAGCGGTCAATAGGATGTTGTTCCGCACCTGGTTTCCGCAGATCGTTTTCAATCAGCACCAGACCGGCCCTGCCGGCATGGTAGTGTTCGTGCCGCCGTTCCGCGACCCGTTCAACTACAACTACAATCCGATCGTGATGACCGAATTGCAGGAGGTCGGCTCCGCGATGCACAGCCGGCTGGTGTCGGAGCAGAAAGGCGGGTCGGGGATGCGCAGCGCCGCGCCTTATTCCACCTGGCACAACGGCATGGAGCGCTCTGTCGCCTATTTCCACAATTCGATCGGGCTGCTGACCGAGATCATTGGCGGTCCGACGCCGGAAAAGATCCCGCTGATCGCCGACACCCAGCTCGCGCGCAGCGACGAGCCGCTGCCGATCGCACCGGGCGTCTGGCACCTGAAGGACAGCCTGGAATATCAATGGTCGCTGAACCGCGCGGTCATGGATTACGCATCGCGCAATCGTGAGCGGCTGCTGATGAACATCTGGCGGATGGGCAATCAGGCGATCGTTCGCGGCAGCAAGGATAGTTGGACCACCACGCCGAAACGCGTCGATGCGCTGAAGGAGGCGGGGAAGGGGGCCAAGGCGGATGAGGGCTATGTGGGCTATAACAGCCGCGCCAAGGAGGGAATGGTCGCGCCTTCGCTCTATGCCACGGTGTTGCAGGACCCGGCCAAGCGCGACCCGCGTGGCTATGTGCTGGGTCCCGACCAGCGCGACATGCCGACCACGATCGCGTTCCTCAATGCGCTGATCAAGAACGGCGTCGATGTCGATCGTGCCACCGCGCCGTTCACCGCCGGCGGCAAGCGCTATCCGGCGGGGACCTATGTCGTGAAGACCGCGCAGGCGTACCGCCCGCACGTGATCGACATGTTCGAACCGCAGGATCATCCGCACGACCCCGAATTCCCCGGCGGCCCGCCCAAGGCGCCGTATGACGTCACCGGCTATACGCTCGCCTATCAGATGGGCATTCGGTTCGATCGCGTGCTCGACGATTTCTCCGGCAGCTTCGAACCCGTGCCCGACCTGTTGACGGCGAACCCCGGCCGCGTGATCGGATCGGGCAAGGCGGGCTGGATCGTCGGGCACGAGGCGAACAACAGCTTCATTCTCACCAATCGTCTGCTGAAAGCGGGCGTGCCCGTGGCCTGGATCGGGACCGCGACCAGGGCGGGCGGCAAGGATCTGGCGGCGGGCGCGATCTGGGTCCCGGCGTCGGCGGCGGCCGCTGCGATCATGGCGCCGTCGACCAGGCAGCTCGGGATCGACGCCTATGCCGTGGATCGTGCGCCCAATGCCACCAGGCTGGCGTTGAAACCGGTGCGGGTCGGCTTGGTCGATCGCTATGGCGGGGTGATCCCCGCCGGCTGGACCCGCTGGCTGCTCGAACAATATGAATTCCCGTTCAGCGTGGTGTATCCGCAAGAGCTGGATGCCGGGAATCTGAACGCCAAATACGATGTGCTGCTGTTTGCCGACGGTACCGTGCCCTCGACGCCGGGCGGGCCGTATCCGGGTGGCAATCGGTTCGCGATGCCTGCCGAGAAAAGCATCCCCGCCGAGTATCGCGGCTGGCTGGGCGAGGTCACGCCCGAAAAGACGCTTCCAGCGGTCGCGGCGTTCGCAAAGGCCGGGGGGACGGTGGTGACGGTCGGCAGCGCGAACCGGCTGGCGACCCTGCTCGATCCGCAGATACAGCCCGCGCTGGTCACAAAGAAGGCCGATGGGTCGCTCGCCGCGCTCGACAAGAAGCAATTCTACATTCCCGGTGCACTGCTGTCCGCCCGGGTCGATACCCGCCAGCCGCTGGCGTACGGCATGACGCCGACGGTCGATATCTTCTTCGACGAAAGCCAGCCGTTCACGCTGTCCGGCACTGCGGCGAAGAAGGTTGCGTGGTTCGAGGGGGCGGCCCCGTTGCGCAGCGGCTGGGCGGTGGGGCAAGAGCGCCTCGACGGCACGGTCGCGATCGTCGATGCCGATCTGGGCAAGGGCAAGCTGTTCGCGATGGGCCCTGAAATCACCCAGCGCGCGCAGCCCTATGCCACGTTCAAGCTGCTGTTCAACGGCCTGCTATACGGTCCTTCGGTGACCGCCACACGTTGACATCATGATATAATAGTACGCCAGAGTGGCATTCGGGGGGCGGTGGGAAACAATCGTTCCCCTCTTCTTGGAACTTTTTTCATTCCGCGCGTGAGGTGCCGCGATCGGACCGCGTCTTGATCCTTGAGGCCGTCAACGATGCGGTTGGTTCAAGGGGGAAGTTCGACATGGTTGTACGGGGTATCACGCGGGCGTTTCTCGGCGGGAGCTGCGCTTCCATTGCACTCGCGGCCGGCACGGCCCACGCGCAGAGCAGCGTGCCGACGGCGCCACCGGCCAGCGTGCAGGCTGAGCAGCCCGAGGATGCATCGCTTGGGGAAGTCACTGTCACCGGATCGCGCATTGCCCGGTCCGACTATGTCGCGAACAGCCCGATCGTTTCGTTGTCGAGCGATACGCTGGAAAACACCGGTCGTGTCACCGTCGAGAGCGCATTGTCGCAGATGCCGCAGTTCACCGGCGCGTTCGGCCAGGGCAATACCGGCAGCACCAGCACCGGTCTGAACGGCGGCCAGGCCAATGCCAGCCTGCGCGGCCTGGGGGCGAAGCGTACGCTGATCCTGCTGGACGGCCGCCGGATGCAGCCGTCCAATCCCGATGGCTCGGTCGATCTGAACACCATTCCGGAAGCCCTGATCGAGAATATCGAGGTCATCACCGGCGGGGCATCGACCACTTATGGATCGGACGCGACCGCCGGCGTGGTTAATTTCCGGCTGCGGCGCAATTTTAAGGGCATCACCGTCAACGGCCAGACTGGCGTGAGCGACTATGGCGATGGTAACACCTATCGCATCACCGCCACGGCCGGTTCGACCTTCGCCGATAATCGCGGCAACGCCGTGCTGTCGTTCGATTATACCCGCCGCGATCCTGCACAGCAGATCAAGCGCGACTATTATACCTTCCGCACCACCACGCCCGGGCTGAGCACGATTCCGCAGGGCACCGCGCTGTTCGGCGCCAACCTGCCGACGCTCGCCGCGGTCAATTCGGTGTTCGTGGGACAATATGGAACGCCGGCGCTGACCGGCAACGCCGCCGGACGCTATACCGGGCAGATCGGCTTCAACACCGACCAGACGCTGTTCAGCACCGCGGGCGTGCCCGTGCTCAACTATCGCGATCCCCAGACCGACGAAGCCTATATCGTCAACAGCGGCACCAACAGCCAGCAAGTCAATTTCGGCTATAATGGCGGATCGCTACAGGCCGATCTCGATCGCTATTCGGTCTTCGGCAAGGTCGACTACGACGTCACCGACAACATCAAGGCGTTCGGCCAGTTCAGCTACACGACCTATAATTCGGTCGGGATCACCAACCCGACGTTGGCCTCGAACGTCTATGGCCTGACCGTGCCGACGACGAACCCGTTCATCTCCCCGGCCTTCCGCTCGATCCTGGCGTCGCGGCCCAACCCAAATGCGGCGGTCACCTTTTACAAGGCGCTCAACATCCTGGGCCCGCGCGTCCAGTCCTATGAGTACGACGTATATCAGTTGACCGCCGGACTGTCGGGCAAGCTCGGCATCCGCGACTGGACCTGGGACATCTACGCGAACACCAGCAAGGCCAAGTTCCAGAACGCGCAAACCGGCGGCGCCAGCGCGGGTGCCATCTCGCGCCTGCTCAACAGCCCGACCGGCGGCACCGAACTGTGCGCGGGTGGCTTCAACCCGTTCGGTAACGTGACGCCTTCGCAGGAATGCGTCCGCTATATCTCACGGCGCACGCTCAACACCAACGAACTCCAGCAAAAGACGATCGAAGCCAATATCCAGGGCGGCCTGGCAGAACTCCCGGCGGGGAGCCTCCGCTTCGCGCTGGGTGCCGATTATCGCAGCAATTCCTATGCGTTCCAGCCGGATGCGCAGCTTTCGCTGCCTGACGGGACCAGCGATATCCTGGGCTATAGCGTGTTGCGCGCGGCTGGCGGAACGGTCAGGGTGGGCGAGGTCTATGGCGAACTGCTCGTGCCGTTGCTGCATGATATCCCGCTGATCCAGCAGTTCGATCTCGATCTCGGCTATCGCTATTCCAATTATAATTCGGTCGGCGGCGTGCATGCCTACAAGGCCGATGCGAACTGGCAGGTGTTCGACGCGCTGCGGTTGCGCGGGGGATATAATCGCGCGATCCGCGCCCCGAGCGTGGGCGAACTCTACGCCCCGATCTCGACCGGCAGCGTGGCGATCGGCAGTCCCGCCGCGACCACCGCGAACGGCGATCCGTGTGACGTGCGATCGTCCTACCGCGTCGGTGCGAACGGCGCACAGGTCCGTGCGCTGTGCCTGCAACAGGGTGTGCCGACCGCGATCATCGATAGCTACCAACTTGGCACAGCGCAGGTGTTCGCGCTGACCGGCGGCAACCCCGACCTTCAGGAGGAAATCGCCGACACCTATTCGGCGGGGGGCGTGATCCAGTCGCCCTTCTCCTCGCCGCTGTTTCGCAACATGTCGCTCTCGGTCGATTATTACCGCATCGACATCAAGCAGGCGGTCGGTCCGCTTTCGATCGCGCAGGCATTCCAGTTCTGCTTCAATGCGGGCGGCAACAACCCGCAATATGCCGCCAGCAATTATTACTGCTCGCTGATTTCGCGCAATACGTCGAACGGCGTGCCGGTGAACCCGCTGCAACCGCTGCTCAACCTCGGCACATTCAAGGTGCGGGGCATCGACGCCCAGTTCGACTGGAAGGTCAATCTTTCCGACATCGGGTTGGGAAGCAACGCCGGGACGGTCGCGCTGAATACCGCGGTCAGCTATCTGGCGTCGTTCACGATCCAGGCACTGCCGGGCGCGCCGAGCTATGATTATGCCGGCAGCATCGGAACCGGCGTCGAAACGACGGCAGGTCTGGCGCATCCCGAATGGAAGTCGGTGACGTCGTTCACCTACTCGCTGGGCGGGGCCAGCCTCGGGCTGCGGTGGCGGTATATCGACGGCATGATCGCCTCGGCGAAGGTCGTGAACCCCGCGAGCAGCACGCGCGGCGTCGCCGCCTACAGCGTGTACGACCTGAACGCGCGGTTCGAGGCGGGGGGCACCACCGAATTCCGGATGGGCGTCACCAACCTGTTCAACACGAAGCCACCGCAGGTCGGCGACACCCAGGGCAATTACGACGCGCAGAATTACGATGTGATCGGTCGCTACTTCTTCATGGGAATCACCAAGAAGTTCTGATCCGCGCGGACTTGAGGAGATAGATGATGAAGACCATGATGCTCTGGGCAGCGCTGATGACGACGACCGCCACCATGCCCGTAACGGCGCAGGAACTGGCGCCCACCGATCGCACCGCGCTGATTGCCGCGGTCGATGCCAATGCCACGCCGATCTCGGACACCGCGCTACAAATCTGGAAATATGCCGAGATGGGCTATCTGGAGACGAAAAGCTCGGCGCTGCTGCAAGCCCGGCTGAAGGCTGCAGGGTTCACGGTGAAGGCGGGGGTGGCTGGCGAGCCGACCGCCTTCGTCGCGAGCTTCCGAAACGGGACTGGGCCGGTCATCGGCGTGCTTGCCGAATATGACGCTCTCCCCGGTCTGTCACAGGCCGCAGTGCCGGTACGGACCCCCTTGGGTGGGGATGCCGGTCATGGCTGCGGCCACAATCTGTTCGGCACCGCGTCCACCTATGCCGCGATCGCCGTCAAGGACTGGATGGTCAAGTACGGCGTGCAGGGCGAAATCCGTGTCTATGGGACGCCAGCCGAGGAAGGTGGGTCGGGCAAGGTCTATATGGTCCGCGAAGGCCTGTTCAACGACGTCGACACCGTGCTGCACTGGCACCCGGGCAATGTGAACTCGGCGTCGCAGGCACCGTCGCTTGCCAATATTTCCGGCAAGTTCCGTTTCCACGGCAAGTCGTCGCATGCATCCGGCGCGCCCGAAAAGGGGCGGTCGGCGCTGGACGGCGTCGAGGCGATGGACGCCATGGTCAACATGATGCGCGAGCATGTTCCCGACCATACGCGGATCCACTATGTCATCACCAACGGAGGCAAGGCGCCCAACGTCGTCCCCGACGAGGCCGAAGTCTATTATTATGTCCGCGACCAGGATCCGGAGATCGTCAAATCGGTGATGGAGCGGGTCAAGAAGGCCGCGCAGGGGGCCGCGATGGGCACCGAAACGACGGTCGACTTCGAACAGATCGGCGGCGTTTACAGCCTGTTGCCGAACGAAGTGCTGATGAAGGCGATGGATCGCGGGCTGCATGCCGTGGGCGGGATCACCTGGACACCCGAAGAGATCGCCTTCGCCACCCAGTTGCAGAAATCGATGCCGGCGGGCGCGCCCGCGCTCGCCAGCGTCGGCCAGATCGAACCCGCTCGGCTCGAGACCAAGGCGATCGGCGGGTCGACCGATGTGTCGGACGTCAGTTGGGTGACGCCGACGGTGGGGCTGTCGACCGCCACCTTCGTGCCGGGTTCGGCGGGGCATAGCTGGCAGAACGTCGCGGCGGCGGGATCAAGCATCGGCGTGAAGGGCGCCATCGTCGCTTCCAAGACGCTCGCGCTGACTGCGGCTGAACTGTTCCGATATCCGGCCGAAATAGGTGCTGCCAAGGCGGAGTTCCAGAAGCGTCGGGGGCCGAATTTCACCTATGAGGCCATGCTGGGGAATCGCAAGCCACCGCTGGATTACCGAAAGACCGCGTCGAGATAACTACGAACAGCGGGTGGCGTTTGAGCAGCCCGCTTCGGAGTGGTGTATCAACTATGACAGTCTGAACCAAGGTTGAGCCTCACCCCGTCTCTGTCCGGTCTTTAGAAGAAAACCGGCTTTTTTCCTCAAGGCGGGCATGCCTGCCCTGAGGAAAAAGCGCGCTCGGTCGGAGTCTGACCATTTAGGGTCAGGACCCATTGATATGAGGCGCGCGATCTGATTCAGGCTCCGAGAGGAGACTGGAATGAGCGACCTGTTTTGGCTGACGGACGATCAGATGGAACGGCTTCGGCCTTTCTTTCCCAAGAGCCATGGCAAGCCGCGCGTGGATGATCGGCGGGTG
>Ga0209816_1001764_pt1 | contig 15904 bp, 4 predicted proteins | sample CoawatmetaG01DNA_FD_187509 | JGI IMG/M metagenome (GOLD analysis project Ga0209816, IMG submission 187509) | Marine microbial communities from the West Antarctic Peninsula - Coastal water metaG017-DNA (SPAdes) (version 2) | ecosystem: Environmental > Aquatic > Marine > Coastal ... | reverse complement strand
TGTCACGCATGGGGTCGCGGGTTCGAGTCCCGTCCAGACCGCAACAATAAAAGTTAAGCCCTTATAATCCAAAAGATTATGAGGGTTTTTTAGTTATGGTTGGACATATAGTTGGACACTTTTGATTATTTTTTAATCACTAAAACTTAATAGTCCACGTTAAGGTTTTCCCAATATGGATAATCAAGTACAAGTAAGTAATAACTTAAGTAATTATCAATTTAATAAAGTACATAGTAAAATCTATTTTTTTTAAATTAAGTTAGTTTCAATAAAGTTTATTTAGATATACCTATAACTCCAATTTTGCCCGTATGTGCGAGAAAGGCCATCATCGATTACCATACAATTACCTTTTAAGATTTAGACCACCCCTCCTTCTAGTAGAAAAATTAGTTTTTAACATTAAAAAAAGTACTTATATAGCCTTTGTAAATTTCCACAAAAAGACTATAACTTTGTAAGAAATAATAAAAAATGGATGAAGAATATAAGAGAAAAATAGATGAAATGGTGGGTAAGCTAATTGAGTTAAATCAAAAGGTTGATAATGCAGTTCCAGACATGTCATTAATAAATGAGAACGATGCTGTAAAGCTATTAGGAGTTACAAAAGTTACTTTAAATAGTTGGAGAAAATCTAACGTACTGATAAAGCAAAAGCACTATATCAGAATTGGTAGATCAATAAGATACAAGCGAGAGGCTTTACTTAATTATAAGAGTAATTAAAAAATCGCTGTTTTTACATAAACTTACTAGAGGGGGAGTTTGTCCCCCTTTAATCTTTCCTATACCTATATATCAGCATGTATACAACACAACAAAGTAAAGTAGTGAGAGGCTATGCAGATTGGCTTCAAAAGACTCCTTGGGATATATTCTCAACAGTAACATATAGATATGATATAAAGCCAAAGCAGAATTACAGAATAATGATGGGAGTAGAGGAGTATCTATTATCCTTAAAGTTAAAGTTTAAGATGTTTTGGGTTATGGAGCATACTAATTATAAAAGAAGTACGCATAATCATTTACTATTAAAAGGAGAGGGTGTAGAGAAAGAGGTAGAGTATCATCTAAGAAATAAAGGTTTGATTACTGATCATATTAAACACTTACCTTATAAGAAAGGTGCAAGTCTCTATATTGCTAAGTATTTGTGTGATAGTAATGCAGAGTACAATATTATAGAATCTAAATAAGTATAAAACTGACTCTCACATTGATTTAAATTTGTTAGGTTTGATAAAATATAGAATCATGAAAAAGATATTCTTTGTTTTATTATTGTTTCCAATATTTTTATTCTCTCAGAATATTAATTATATTACACCAGATAATGCTGAGCAAGGCATGAGTATTCCTGTAGTAATATCTACTTCTAACATACAGATTCAAAACCTTTCAACTATTTCCTCATTTAGGATTTCTCAAAATGGTGCTAATTTATTAAATGGAACTTCAAATTCTGTAAGTGGAAATAATATTAATGGAACACTTAGTATACCTCCAAATCAAAATACAGGTTTTTATGATTTAGAAGTTTTAGATATGTCTAGTTTTAATTGGATTCCACTTTCTAATGCTTTTGAAGTAAAAATCACTTCTCCTTGGAATCAAATGGGAAGTTCAAATGATGGTAATATTGGTACTTATTCAAATTCAAGTAAAGCTGGTTATTCAGTAGCGATTTCAAATTCAGGTAATATTTATGCTCACGGGGCTCCTGCAGCATCTTCATCTAATATAGGATATGTTTCAGTATATAATTATAGTGGATATAGTTGGTCTCAAATTGGAAATGATATAAGCGGTGTTCGTGTAGGAGATATTTTTGGACATTCTATAAGTCTTAGTGGGGACGGTAACTATATTGCAATTGGCGCTCCTAATTATGATGTAACTGGTTCTCAAGTACAAGGAATGGTAAGGGTATTAGAAAATACTGCTGGCACGTGGACTCAAGTTGGTTCTGATATTGTTGGAGCAAATGTTCGAGATTATTCAGGCCAAAATGTAGAACTTAATGATGCAGGTAATATTCTTGCAATAGTTGGGTGTAAAGGATATGCTGGAGGGTCTTTACATGGAGATTGTGTGAAAATATATGAGAACATGACTGGTAATTCTTGGACTGAAGTTAGTACTATTTCATTAAGTAATATAGAATCAATATCATTTAATTCTGCTGGAAATATATTAGCCATTGGATGTCCAAATGATGATATTGTATATGTTTATGAAAATATTAGCGGGTCTTGGAGTCAGATAACATCTATTTCAGGCAGCTCAAGCGATGATTTTGGACAATCTGTTTCTTTAAATGAAAATGGAGATAGATTAGCGATTGGTATTCCAAAATCAGATATTTCTGGTGCTAATGCAGGTGCTACTAAACTTTTTGAAAATACCTCAGGTACTTGGACTCAAATGGGAACAACTATTCTTGGAGAAGGTGCTTCAGATCAATCAGGGTTCAGTGTGTCACTAGATAATGAAGGAAATAAAGTTGCAATAGGTGAACCATTAAATGATGATGGAGGAACAACTTATTCGAATTACCCTAACGCAGGACAGGCTAGAGTTTTTAGATATTATGCTGGAGATTGGCAAACTCAAGTTGGAGTTGATTTAAATGGCACTATAAATACAATTAGTAATGGTTATTCTTATGGTGATGATTTTGGTAGATCAATAGCTTTGAGTGGTGACGGTAATGCTGTTGTCATTGGAGCACCTGGATTTTCTAATGCTAATTATATTGATATTGGACAATCTAAAGCTTTCTATAATTGTGAGGATACATCAATAGTTGTTTCTGCTTCTGCATGTGATACTTTTTCATTTAATGGAAATACATTAACTTCAAGTGGTAATTTTTCTTGGAATTATAATAATTTTTTTGGTTGTGATAGTACTATTTATTTAAATCTAACTATTATAAATAGTTCAACCGTAATTGACACAGTAGAAACATGTGATTCTTATAGTTGGCGTGGAAATACATATACATCTTCAGGTACATATAATTGGACAGGAACTAATTATCTTGGTTGTGACAGTATTGCAATTCTAAATCTTACTATTAATAATAGTGAATTTAATACTTATAACGAATATTTATGTTTTGGTGACAGTATTATAATTGGTTCAAACACGTATTATTTTTCTAATACTAATGATACCTTAAATATCGTAGATACATTATTAACAGAATTTGGTTGTGATAGTATTGTTGATGTCTCGCTTTACTCAGGTTTTTCTGGCTGTACAGATGCTAATGCTTTTAATTATGATCCTTTAGCAACCTGTAATGATGGTTCTTGTTGTTCTTCATCATTATATGAGTCCTTAATAGGAGCTTATATTGATGGAGATGATAATAATGACGAATTAGGTTACGATGTATCATTTAATTCAAGTGGTAGTAGAATGGCAATTTCTGCAATATTGGATGAGCCAAGTGGTAATAGTCACCTTGCAAACAATGGTAGCGTAAGTGTTCTTGAATTTGATGGGTCTTCATGGGTTCAATTAGGTCAAACATTGTATGGAACCAATAACGATTATAAATTTGGTAAATCAATATCTTTAAATGGAGATGGAGATGTTTTGGCCGTTGGATGTCCAAATAGTGATAATGGAGGTTCTGAATATGGAGAAGTTTTTATTTATTCTTTTAATGGAAGTAGTTGGAGCCAAATTGGCCAATTTAATGGTCAAAATTATTTAGGACAGCTTGGTTTTTCTGTTTCTTTAAACAATTCTGGTAATATAGTTGCTTTTAGTTCTCCATTTCATGATAATTCATTTGGAACTAATTCAGGGAAAGTAGAAGTATGGGAATTTTCTTCTGGAAGTTGGAATGCTGTGGGCTATCCTATTTATGGAGCTGATGATGGTGATCGTTGTGGTAAATCTTTAGATTTGAGTAGTGATGGAACTACTTTAGTTATTGGATCAGATGAACATGATGCAAACGGAATAAATGAGTCTGGGCAGGTTAGAATTTTTGAATGGAATGGATTTAATTGGCTCCAAAAAGGACAGAATATTGATGGTATTGGCTATGGAGATCATTTTGGAGGTTCTGTATCAATTAGTGGTAATGGAAATACTATAGCTGCTGGTGCAATATATACAGATATAAATTTTGCTAGTTCCGGCAGCATTAAATTATTTGAATTTGATGGAAATATTTGGAATCAAGTAGGTCAACAAATAAATGGAACATCTTCAGATGCAAATTTTGGAATTGATTTATCATTAAATTCTATTGGAAATAGGGTAGCAGCTGGTGCTTCTGAATGGTCTAATTCTGGATATGTATCTATTTACCAAAGGGTAAATGATAATTGGATTGAAACTTCAAACATATCTGGATTGAATAATCAACAAGCCAATTTTGGTAATGCCGTTTCATTAAATGACAATGGAAATAAAGTAGTTATAGGTGCTCCAAAGTTTGATGGTTTAGGTTACAATAGAGGCCTTGTTGTTGCCTATTCAGTAAGCACTCCATGCTCTGGATGTACTGATACGACTGCTTTTAATTATGACCCATATGCGCTTATAGATGATAGTTCATGTAATTTACCAATTTATGGGTGTACTGATTCTTTAGCATTTAATTATGATAGTTTAGCACATATTGATGATGGAAGTTGTATTCCATTTTATTATGGTTGTATAGATTCTATTGCATTAAATTATGACTCTCTTGCAAATACAGATGATGGTTCATGTATATATTGTGTTTATGGTTGTATGGATTCTCTTGCATGTAACTATGATGCTTTAGCTACTTGTGATGATGGAAGTTGTTTAACAATTTATGGTTGTACAGACCCATTAGTTTGTAATTATGATCCATTAGCTACCTGTGATGATGGAAGTTGTATTACCTCTCCTGTTTATGGATGTACAGATTCTTTAGCAAATAATTATAACTCATTAGCAAATTGTGATGATGGAAGTTGTTGTGGAGGACAGTCTTCTACTTCTCTTTCATTTGGTTCTCAGATTGGTCAAGATATTTTAGGTGAAATAGCGGGAGATCAAAGTGGAATGTCTATATCATTAAGTTCAGATGGTAATACTTTAGCTATTGGCTCTCCATTAAACGACAATAACGGTTGGACTGATAATGGACAAGTAAGAGTTTATGAAAATATTTCAGGTTCTTGGGTTCAAATTGGAAATGATATTGATGGTTTATCAGGAAATGATGATTTTGGTGGTGCAGTTTCTTTAAGTGCAAATGGAAATATTTTAGCTGTAGGTGCAAAAGGTTCAGATTTAGGTGGAAATGATGCTGGTCAAGTTAGAGTTTTTGAAAATATTTCTGGAAATTGGACTGAGATTGGACAAGCAATAAATGGTGAATCGGCTAATGATATGTCTGGAAGTTCAGTTACACTAAATAATTCTGGCAGTATTGTTGCTATTGGATCTCCATTTAACTATGGAAATGGAGGTTCTGGTTGTGGTTCTGTTAAAATATATGAGTATAATGGATCATCTTGGAGTCTTATGGCATGGTTAGATGGAGAAAATATTGATGATAATAGTGGTAAGTCTATATCATTAAGTGGTGATGGATTTACACTTGCAATCGGTGCAACAGGCAGTGATGATGGAGGTAGTAACTCTGGACATGTTAGAATATATCAATATCATCAACCATCAAATAATTGGTCTACACAACTTGGTCAAGATATTGCTGGAGAATTTGTAGATGATGAAAGTGGGTATTCAGTTTCTTTAAGTAATGATGGAGATATTGTTGCAATTGGAGCTCCTTATAATGATGATAATGGATCAAATTCAGGCCATGTAAGGGTTTATTCATATAATGGTTCTTCATGGACTCAATTGGGGCAAGATATTGATGGGGAAGCAGCTTATATGTTGAGTGGATTCTCTATTTCAATAAGTGATGATGGAAATTATTTAGCTGTTGCAGCTCCAAATAATGATATTGTAGATACTGATGCTGGTCTTGTTCAAGTATATGAATGGAATGGTACAGATTGGATTCAATTAGGTTATAATTTGTTAGGAGAATCAATTTATAATTATTTTGGAACATCTATTGCTTATTGTAATAATAAACTTGCTATTTCAGCACCATATAATAATAATGGTGGTACAGATGCTGGACTTGTTGGGGTTTATAGTACAGGTGGAGTAATTCTTGGTAACTCTCCTTGCTATGGTTGCACAGATTCTTTAGCCATTAATTTTGACTCAACAGCAGAAGTAGATGATGGTTCTTGTTGTTATTTTGGTTGTACGGATCCAAATTCAAGTAATTTTAATCCTTCAGCTTGTGTAGATGACAGTAGTTGTGTTCCTTGTATTTATGGATGTATGGATTCACTTGCTTGTAATTATGATTCCTTAGTAACATGTGATGACGGTAGTTGTTATTCAATATATGGATGTATGGATTCACTTGCTGTAAATTATGATTCTACTGCATGTTTTGATGATGGCTCTTGTCTTTCATGCTATGCAGAAATAAATCTCCAAGTTGATACTTGTTGGGGAGATAGTGTTATTATTTCAACAACTGAATTAGATAATGTAAATTACTCTTGGTATAATTCTAATGCATCTACAATCTCAGAAAGTTTTGAGTTTGGTTTAGGTGACTGGATTAATGACCCTTCTAATTCTTTAGATTGGACTATTAATTCTGGATCAACCCCATCTACAAATACTGGTCCATCAGATGCATATGATGGTAATAACTATATATACACCGAGACTTCTGGTGGTGGAAGTAATTCAGATGCATATATAACTTCACCTATTTTGAATTTTAATCATCCAATCACTTCTAATATTTCTTTTGCTTATCACTTGTACGGTTCATCAATGGGAACATTAAATTTTGAAATTTCCCAAGATGGAGGAGTTTCTTGGCTAAATATTTGGTCAATTTCTGGAGATCAAGGTGATCAATGGTATGTTAATACAATAGATTTATCTTCTTATTCAAGCACTACAACTGGTCTTTTTAAGGTTAGATTTCATGCTCAAACAGGAAATTCTTATACTTCTGATATGGCAATTGATAATATTGTATTCACTGGAATAAATCCAGTCCAATCTCAATCTTTATCTGTGGGAGATTATGTTGAAAGTTCAGTTGTGTTTTGGGTTGATCCAAATATTCCTCAAATTGGATTAGGTTGTTATACTTCATCTATTACAACAGCTGAATGGGGGTGTCAGACTATTACTTCTACTTCAATTGGAACCGGATTACAAAACACTTTAGACATTGTTTCTAATTGCGGTCCTTTACCTAATAATACTTCTCAGTATAATGCTGCAGAACATTGTCATACTTACTCATCGGGAAATTACTCTAATTGGTTTCTTCCATCAGCAGATGAATTAACAGAGATGTGGAATAATAAAGATGTAATTAATAGTGTATCGCTTACTGAAGGAGGCAATTCTCTTGGAACTTTAAATCATTGGTCATCTTCTATTTTTATGAATAATCTTGATTTTGCTTATTATGTACATTTTGGAGGAATTAATAGTGGAACACCGCAAACTGATGATCGTTCTTCTTTAAACTGGGTTCGTCCAATTCGTCAAATAAATACTTCACCTCCTACGAGTAATAATAATTCTTATACTTTTAATAGTACAGGATGGGTATATTTAACTGTAACAGACTCATTAGGTTGTTCATTTACTGATTCTATATATATTGCTGCAAATTGTGGCTTAGGATGTATAGATCCTTTAGCAAATAATTTTAATCCTCTTGCTTTTACAGATGATTCAACATGTGTTTATTCACTTTTAAATTATGGATGTACAGATTCATCTGCTATAAATTATGATTTACTTGCAAATACAGATGATGGCTCGTGTTGTTATAATTCATCAATAGAGTTTAATTTAAATTCAATTATTGATGGTGAGTTTAATGAGGATTATTTTGGTTTCAGTTCAAAATTAAATAGTTCTGGAGATCGTATTGTTGTTGGGGCCTATGGAAATGATCAAACAGGTTCTATGTCTGGAAAAGTACAGGTTTATGAGAAATTAGATTCTATTTGGATTCAAATTGGTCAAGACCTTATTGGTTCAGTAGGTGAAGGTCTTGGTAAAACTGTTGATATAAATGATAACGGAAATATAATTGCAGTTGTTAATAATAATTCAAATGTTACTATATATGAATTAATAAGTTCTATTTGGACTCAAATAGGAAATTTATATGAAGGTACTAATGATGCTCCAATTGCTTTAGATTCCTCAGGAACAATTATAGCAATTGGTACTCGTGGTTTTAACGGTTCAAATGGATCAGCTTCAGGTAAAGCAAGTGTTCATAAGTATGATGGAATAACTTGGAACCAAATAGGTCAAGATCTTTTTGGAGATAATTCTCCAGATGTTTTTGGATCTTCTATTGCAATTAATAATGATGGAACTATTATTGCGGTAGGTGCTCCCTATTCAAATGCTTATGCTGGTTCTGTGAGGGTTTTTGAATATAACTCTTCTAATACAACTTGGTATCAAATAGGAACAGATATTATTGGGGATTGTTGTTTTGGATGGAATATATCTTTAGGAGAAAAAAACACTATTTCATTGTCAAATGATGGAAGTATTATAGCATGTGGTTCTGGTGCTGCTAATGATTATGAAGGGGGTGTAAAGATTTATCAAAATGATGGAAATGACTGGCAACAAAAAGGTCAAGAAATTATTGGAATGGATAATGGAGTTCCAAATAATTCAACTGGATTAGGTAGTTCTGTTGATTTAAATGGTGATGGTAATTTTATTGCAATTGGATCATATGATTTCCCAAGTGTTTATAGATATGATAATTTTATGGATTTATGGGAAAGATATGATGATCCTTCAGCTTCTTTAGGCTCTGCTCGAGTTGTAAGTATAAGTATATCTGATTATGCAAATGAACTTGCAATAGGTGATGAGGAATATGTATTTGATCCCGGACCTGGTACAGTTAGTTATGGGGAAGGAAGAGTTTTTATCTATGACATAAATCACTCATGTGATGAATTAGGCTGCACTGATCCACTTGCATTAAATTTTGATGTATTTGCTACAATTGATAATGGAAATTGTATTTATTGTATTTATGGTTGCAATGATCCATTAGCATTAAATTATGATTCATTAGCAACTTGTGATGATGGTTCTTGTATTTCTTGTAATGTAGTTAATAATCTGATTTTAACATCTCCAACTGATTCTCTAACTTGTAATGGTATAGGAATTACAAATTCTTTTTCTTCTTTCCCTATTGTATCTTATAGTTGGGAAGATTATTACGGAGTAGTTGTAAGTTCATTTAATTTTGCCTTTAATTTATGTGAAGGTGTTTATTTTGTAACTGCTACTGATTCTATTGGATGTTCTAAAAATGACACAATCATTTTTGGAACGATTTATGGATGTATGGATCCCTTAGCATTAAATTATAATTATTTTGCTGTTTATGACGATGGTTCATGTACTTATCCAATTGTTTATGGATGTATAGATTCTTTAGCTTATAACTATGATTCTCTTGCAAATACTGACGATGGAACGTGCTTGTATTGTGATTTAACAAACTCTTTCTTTATTTCTCAAAATACTACAGGAAATTGTGATGGGTTCATACTAGCAAACTCAAGTAGTTCTAATTTACCAATTACATATTTATGGAGTAATGGAAACACATTAAACAATATAAGTGGATTATGTTCTGGTATTTATACTATAACAATAGCTGATAATGTGGGGTGTACTATAGAAGATACTATTTACATGGGAATTACCCTTGGTTGTACAGATCCTCTGGCTTTAAATTTTAACCCATTAGCAAATATGGATGATGGTTCATGTATTTATCCTATATATGGATGTACAGATTCTACTGCTTTAAACTATGATTCTACTGCTACAGTTGATGATGGTTCTTGTTGTTATATAGCTGGTTGTACTGATGTTTATTCATGTAATTATGATTCATTAGCTTGTTTAGATGATAGTAGTTGTTTCGGCCTCATAGGATGTATAGATTCTTTAGCATATAATTATGATTCATTAGCAACTTGTGATGATGGTAGCTGTTCTTATTGTGATTTAACAAATTCTTTCATTGTTTCTCAAAATACTACAGGAAATTGTGATGGATTTGTTCTGGCAACTTCAAGTAGTTCTAACTTACCAATTACATATCTATGGAGTAATGGAAGTACATTAAACAATATAAGTGGATTATGTTCTGGAATTTATACTATAACTATTACTGATAATGTTGGTTGTACTATTGAAGATACTATTTATTTGGGCATTATATATGGATGTACTGATTCAACATCTTCAAACTACAATCCATTAGCAAATACAGACGATGGCTCATGTATTTCTTGTGTTTACGGATGTATGGATTCATTAGCATGTAACTATGATTCTTTAGCAACTTGTGATGATGGTTCTTGTTTAACAGTTTATGGTTGTACAGATTCTACATCATTTAACTATGATGTTTTAGCAACCTGTGATGATGGAAGTTGTCTTCCTTTTGTATATGGTTGTACAGATTCTACAGCATTAAATTATGATATATTGGCTAATACCGACGATGGTTCATGCTTATATTGTGTTTATGGTTGTACAGATTCTACATCATTTAACTATGATGTTTTAGCAACCTGTGATGATGGAAGTTGTCTTCCTTATGTATATGGTTGTACAGATTCTACAGCATTAAATTATGATATATTGGCTAATACCGATGATGGTTCATGCTTATATTGTGTTTATGGTTGTACAGATTCTACATCATTTAACTATGATATTTTAGCAACTTGTGATGATGGAAGTTGTCTTCCTTTTGTATATGGTTGTACAGATTCTACAGCATTAAATTATGATATTTTGGCTAATACCGACGATGGTTCATGCTTATATTGTGTTTATGGTTGTACAGATTCTACATCATTTAACTATGATGTTTTAGCAACCTGTGATGATGGAAGTTGTCTTCCTTATGTATATGGTTGTACAGATTCTACAGCATTAAATTATGATGTGTTGGCAAATACTGATGATGGATCATGCTTATACTGTGTTTATGGCTGTACAGATACAACATCCTTTAACTATGATGTATTAGCAACATGTGATGATGGTAGTTGTCTTCCATTTGTATATGGTTGTACAGATTCTTTAGCATTAAATTATGATGTGTTGGCAAATACTGATGATGGATCATGCTTATATTGTGTTTATGGCTGTACAGATTCAACATCCTTTAACTATAATGTATTAGCAACATGTGATGATGGAAGTTGTCTTCCTTATGTATATGGTTGTACAGATTCTACAGCATTAAATTATGATGTATTGGCTAATACTGATGATGGTTCATGCTTATATTGTGTTTATGGCTGTACAGATTCAACATCATTTAACTATGATGTATTAGCAACATGTGATGATGGTAGTTGTCTTCCATTTGTATATGGTTGTACAGATTCTTTAGCATTAAATTATGATGTGTTGGCAAATACTGATGATGGATCATGTTTATATTGTGTTTATGGCTGTACAGATTCAACATCCTTTAACTATGATGTATTAGCAACATGTGATGATGGAAGTTGTCTTCCTTTTGTATATGGTTGTACAGATTCTTTAGCATTAAATTATGATGTATTGGCTAATACTGATGATGGATCATGCTTATATTGTGTTTATGGCTGTACAGATTCAACATCCTTTAATTATGATATTTTAGCAACATGTGATGATGGTAGTTGTCTTCCATTTGTATATGGTTGTACAGATTCTTTAGCATTAAATTATGATGTGTTGGCAAATACTGATGATGGATCATGCTTATATTGTGTTTATGGCTGTACAGATTCAACATCTTTTAATTATGATATTTTAGCAACATGTGATGATGGTAGTTGTCTTCCATTTGTATATGGTTGTACAGATTCCACAGCTATTAATTATAATTCATTTGCAAATACTGATGATGGTAGTTGTCTTTATGTTGGTTGTACCGACTCATCATTTTGTAACTATAATTCTCAAGCATCTTTTGATGATGGTTCTTGCTTTGGATATTATGGCTGTACTGATTCCTTATTCTTTAATTATGATATTAATGCAGGGTGTGATGATGGTAGTTGTTTGCCATTTATCTACGGATGTACTGATCCATTAGCTACTAATTATGATCCTCTTGCTAATACTGACAATGGTTCTTGTAATTACATGAATTGTACTTCTCCAAAACCTGATGGCTTATATTCCTACGATGTAATTGATACAAGAGCCAAGATTGGTTGGAATAATATGAATGATAGTGCTTGTATGGTATTGAAATACTTTGTTAGATATAGAGAAGTAGGAACAAACTCTTGGAATACAAAATCTGCAGGAGTAGGGAATGGTCTATGTATCTTTGGATTAAATACAGTCACAAAGCAACTTTTAAATTTATCACCCTCTACGCTTTATGAGTTTAAAATGAAAGCTTTCTACTGTGGAGGAACATCATCTAATTACTCACCAGCTGTTCAGTTTACTACATCCGATGTTTGTCCAGATATGACAAATTTATCAGTACAGACCTTTAATAATAACACCTCTAAAGCTAAGTTTACATGGGACACAACTGGTGTTTATACTTTTGCAAGAATCTTATTGAGAGTAGATACAGCTGGAGCTAATTGGCAAACCGCTGGAGGTTTTGGAGTTTACTATCCAACTTTCTTTGTAAATAAGTTTGGACTGCAATCTGGGGAGTCTTACCGAGCTCAGGGAAGAACGTTTTGTGATTCAAATATAACAGCTTATAGATCTCCAATATGGACTGCACCAGTATTCTGGACACAGCCAGGAACTATAAGATTAGATGCAGGATCTAATATTAAAAATCTGGATATTTACCCAAATCCGTCAAGAGACATATTCAATATTTCATTTAACTCAGAAACATTACAAGATCTGAATATTAGAATAATAAATACATTAGGATCTGAAGTGTATAGAGAAAATAAACAGCAGTTTATAGGAGAATATTCCAAGCAGATAAGTCTTGTGAATTATGACAAAGGAATATACTTCTTAGAGATAGAAACTAATGATGGGGTAATTAATAAGAAGCTAATTCTACAGTAAGTTAACTAACCTTTTTCTTATAATCTAAGCTAATCATTCGTACACTCTCTTCATTAGTTATTCTAATGTATTTTAAGAATGTGCTTTCTTTCTTATGACCAGTGATTGACATTATTTGAACTGGTGAATATCCTCTTTTATACATATTAGTTGCAAATGACCTTCTTGATGTGTGAGTAGTAATTAATTGATACTTTTTTCTTTTAAATGAAACTGCTTTTCCAGATTTATATGTATCCTTAGTAATAGATTCTTGTATTCCAGCTAACTGACCAACTTCTTTTATGTAGAGGTTGTAATTAACATTAGATATTTTAGGAAGGTTGTGTTGGTATTTGCTAAGTATCTTTTTAGTAATCGGTAATAGGAGGGTGTTAAGTATTTGACCTGTCTTAGATACCTTAATTCGTATGCTTTCTTTTAGGATATTCTCCTTTGTTATATTCATTAAATCATTATATCTTAAGCCAGTATTACATTCAACGATAAACAGATCTCTTACTTTCTCTAATCTTTTGTTCTGAGAAAGGTCTAGCGCATATATTTTATCTAATTCTTCTTCTGTTAAGTATATAGCATCAGTTTCTATTTGTAAAACTTTAAACCCTCTATACATCAAGTGTTTGTTTATTCCTCTCTCATAAGCATCATTTAAAAAGGTTTTAATCGTCTTTATACGCTTTCCAAATAGATTCTGACTGTTTCCCTTTACGTTGTATTGATAATCCATATAAGCATCGTAAAACTTCATATCTAATGTTTCCCAGTCAACTCTTCTTCTTGAATACTTTTCAAAGGCTTGTATATCTCTTAAAGTATAACCATATTCACTAATAGTATTTGATTTCTTTGTGTTCTTTGATCTTTCTATAAATTCATCCACATAATCGTAGAATGATAGTTTATTACTTTTTCCACTTATTTTCTCTTTTATTTTTTCTTTAAGCATTTCATTAGAAGGGGAGATATTACTATTAATTAGCTCATAGTATATTGAAATAGTTTCCTTAGAAATAAAACTCAATCTTTGGTTAAGTTCAAGGCTATTAGCAGCACTTGATTTAAATCTTTGTTTTGTTTTACTCCAAAGCTTTTCTTCAATAGAAATTCCAAAAACATATCTTAATCTATTAGTCCCATAAGAGAAGTCTAATCTAATTACACCTTTCTTTGCATTCTTCTTTTTTTGAAATCTAAAGTTAACTTTCATATCATGTAAATAGGTGGACAAATAGTTGGACACTTTTTCCTTAATACAAACATAATGCAATTAATTGGACTTTATCAATAAACTGAACTATAAGTAGTATTACATGATATGCTGATTAAATTTGATAAAGTTAAATACAATAGGTTACAGTCCCGTCCAGACCGCAACAATAAAAGTTAAGCCCTTATAATCCAAAAGATTATGAGGGTTTTTTAATTTTAGGGGGACAGAAAAGGGGACAGTTTTTGGCTATAGGATTCTAAAACTTTTATTATTCTAAAATTTTAGTAAAATCACCTATTTAATTGTTGATAAATAATTGGTTAGATTTGGATATTAAATTTTAACAATGAAAAAAATATTTTGGTTTCTTTCTTTTATGCCTTTCATATTATTTTGTTCAGAAAAAACTATCGTACAGGAAAAGGTAATTGATTTTGGAAATGAAAAATATACAGCTTTACAAATCAGAGATTCAGATAAGAATTCTTACGACAAAGGATGGTTTTTAAAAATTCATTTGACACAGTTAGATAATTTTCTTGGACATCTTGAAAAGATGAAAAATGAATCCATTCCTTTTAAATTTCTTAAAAGAGATAGATATGCAGGTGCACAATGGGATGGTTATATAACTGAAATAGACATTAATAATTTTGTTTTAGAAAATATTAAATATGTACGAAGTGATGTCAGACCATATATGAAACATAGTGGTAAAAAATATTACAAAGAATTATCAGAAGAAGAAAAAGATGATTATGATAACACTGGTTTGTTTAATAGGGTTAATGAAGAAATATGTGAAGGTAAAACACCTCCAAAAAGATGGAAGCTTGGAGATCTTCATAATAAGGGTTTTTATACTAAGGAAGCTGATATCTATAAATATAAAGGAAAGAGTTATTTTAGAAACTCATATTTTTTAATTGCTCTTCATGATGGATCAATTAAGAATGCACCTGAATCATATAATGCATATGGAAAAAATAAATTAGTTAAAGATATAGAAAGACCCAGTCATGGTTTATATGATGTTAATTATTGTTTGTCTTATATTGACATCTTAGATGAGGGTCTTGAAAAAATTGAGTTTGATCTTCTTCAGCCAAATCCAAAACCTGATCAAGGTAAGGCAAATGCTAAATATTATGAAGATTATTCTGAAACAAGTGATCAAACCTCCATTCAATATAGAGGGTTTGATAAAGTGTATGTAGGAGAATGTGAAGTTCCAACAGTTACATTAGAAGTAGAATGTGAAGATGATAATTGTATTAAGCGACTAATAATAGATTTTCCTTATTGGGATCAAAAAAAGGATTGTAAAGAATATAATTACTACAAAAATTCTACTTCTTTAATTCAAAATTTTATTGATTTTAATGAAGATTATGAATTTGAGTTAAGTGTTGATATTACCCCAATTGTATATAATAATGATACTTTTCTTGATAAGATATTTTTTCATAATATGGATGAGAAATCTAAATA
>Ga0209816_1001763_pt1 | contig 15906 bp, 16 predicted proteins | sample CoawatmetaG01DNA_FD_187509 | JGI IMG/M metagenome (GOLD analysis project Ga0209816, IMG submission 187509) | Marine microbial communities from the West Antarctic Peninsula - Coastal water metaG017-DNA (SPAdes) (version 2) | ecosystem: Environmental > Aquatic > Marine > Coastal ... | reverse complement strand
GGTTACAACTTTAACAAGGTCAATAATACTTTGTTCTATCCTAACATCACAAAAAACCCCTAAACCACCAACCTCCTTACCCAGCTCAACAGCACTTTCAACGTTTATGTCAGCTATTATTACAGTTGCCCCCTCACTGCTAAACTGCCTCACCAAGGCCTTACCAATTCCACTAGCTCCACCAGTTACGACTATTATTGATTTATTTAGCTTCATAACTTAATTTATTTCAGTTAATGCTACCAGGATACAGATACCTACCACACTACAATCTTAGGGCAAAGAAATAAATGTCAATTTTAAAAGCTAAAAATGTAGCTATTATAGGTGCCAGTGGCGCATTAGGAAAAGCACTAGTAGAGAATTTATCTAAAAATAATGATACCAAAAATATCTTTGCTTTCTCAAGAAAAAAAATTCTATTTAGTTCAGAAAAAGTACAAACGCACTCCATTGATTTTGAAGAGGAAGATAGCATATTTAGAGCGTCAAATTGTATCTCTAAACTAATGCCTCTTGATCTTATAATTGTCGCAACAGGCATATTACACGATATTAACTTATATCCAGAGAAGTCACTCAAAGATCTTTCAACTGAAAAATTTCAAAAACTATTTCTAATTAACACAATTGGTCCAGCTCTTGTTGCTAAACATTTTTTTCCGTTACTACGAAGAGATAAACAGACCATTTCAGCAACGCTTTCTGCGCGAGTAGGTAGCGTCTCTGATAATCAGCTTGGCGGCTGGTACGCATATCGAGCATCTAAAGCCGCTTTAAACATTATTATCAAAAATTCTGCTATTGAAATATCTAGAAGGAATAGTAACTCTATAGTGGTGGGGATGCATCCAGGAACCGTTGCAAGTAATCTATCAAAACCTTTTCAAAAAGGAGTGCCACCGGGAAAGTTGTTCACTCCCGAACTCGCTGCATCTAGGTTACTAAACGTCTTAAGCACACTAAGGGTTGAAGATACTGGGAAGTGTTTTGCTTGGGACGGTAAAGAAATACTTCCTTAGAATAGGTAATAATAAATAGCCTTTCCAGCTCTTTAAGTTAGTATATAAATAAAGAATATTTAACCCTACATTAACTGCTAATTGGAGAAAAAATTATGAATTGTGTGTTTGTTCAAATTCGCTGCAAACCAGGACGAAGTTTAAAAGTGGTCAAAGCAATAACTCTAAAGGAAATTCACTCCGAGCTATACTCGACGAGTGGTGATTTTGATCTTTTTCTAAAACTTTACATTCCAGAAAATGTAGACATTAGCACTTATATTAATGACAACCTATTGAGTATCAAAGGTATAAAAAGAACTCTTACAACTTTGACTTTTAAAGCCTTCTAAAAGTAAATTTATATTATTTACGAATATCTAATAATATGCGAATATGAATGCATTACCCTTTAAATTAAAGTTGTGTGGTTATTATCATGAAAATAGTTTTAAAAGTTGGTGGATCTCGAGCCGATTGGTGGAAAGACCATATGGCAGGATTACTTCCTGAATATGAAGTGTTCCTAGCAGAAGAAGTTGTAGATAAAGACGCAATTGATTTTGCTGTTGTTTGGCTCCCAGAACCAGGTTGGTTAAAGTCATTTCCCAATCTCAGGTGTATTTTTTCAATTGGATCTGGAATTGATCACATTTTAAGAGATAAAGAGCTTCCTCAGCATTTACCAATAGTACGTCTAACAGGAACAGATTTAAGTACAAGAATGCGAGAATATGTTGTTTTACACGTGTTGCGATTACATAGAAGACTGCCAGAAGTAGAAGAATCTCAAAAAACTGAGGAGTGGAATCAAATCATTGAGCCACCGGCAAATTATAGGACAGTAGGGGTAATGGGGTTAGGAAATCTAGGGGCAGACTGTGCTCAAATCTTGTCAAAAATAGGCTTTAATGTTCTGGGTTGGGCTAAAAGTAAAAAGGTAATCGATGGGGTTGAGAGTTTTGTTGGAAGTGCAGGCTTTGATACGTTCCTAAGTAAATCAGATATTGTTGTATGCATGCTACCATTAACTCCAGAGACCACAGACATAATGAATGCCTCTTTTTTTAAAAAAATGAAAAATGGCGCCAGTATTATTAACGTTGCAAGGGGACCTCACCTAAATGAAAAAGACTTATTAGTAGCAATCAAAAATAAGAAAATTCGCTCGGCCACACTAGACGTTTTTCATAATGAACCCTTGGAAAAAGGGCACCCCTTCTGGAAGCATCCAGATGTCCTGGTAACACCACATATCGCTAGTCTCATAGATCCAGTTGCAGGTGGGAAAGCTATTGCAGATAACATAAAGAACTTTGTTTTGGGAAACACTATTGATGAGTTAATTCCACCTGGAAAAAATTACTAAAATTAATTTCTAGGCTCGAGGAACACTACTTACTCTCTGAGATCTCTCGGTAAAGTCGTGCAAACCTTCAGAAACTGCTCCAGACGACGGGCTATTCTTATCACTTATTCCGTAAGTTTTGTTTGTTTGTTTATCTCGGTAAACGCCACTAGGGCAAGAGTATAGCTTCGGAAATACTAAATTTTGAGCAACATTAATCTTAAAGTGACTACTAAGTTGGTTTATTGTTTCCTCACCAAGATTAGGGTCAACTGTAATAAGATCTGTCTCATTCACATCGATTCTTGGTAAATTGAACGCGTCCTCTAAGGATAGTCCATAATCAATCAAAAATGCTGTTAATTCCATGGTACATGGAACAATATGGTTAGCTCCAGACGCACCCACAGCAAACTTTGCTTCGCCATTTTTGACACAAACTGTAGGACACATGTTCGACGAATTTATTCTTTTTCCACCAGACATTGACGTAGGGTACCCTGGTCTAGGGTCAAAATATGACACCGAATTGTTCATTAATACACCTGTTCTGGGTAGAACAACTTTTGAACCAAAGCGATTAAGCAACGTATATGTTAACGAAACCATATTACCATCAGAGTCGACGGCACTCATGTGAGAGGTGCAACCATAATTGATAGTTCGTCCAAGTTTTTCTTTATGGCTTTTAAAGGCTTTGTTCAACGCTTTAGCGTAAACGATGTAAGTATTAGCTCCAAACGGATCACTATAGTTTAAGTTTTTTTCTACATACTCGAGGGCTTCATTTAAGCGTTGACCCCCACTCGTTACGCCTGGAGTATATAGCTCATGTCCACGATGTTTTCCTATCAGCGGCTCACTTTCTAATGAAACATAATCGTGTAAGTCCTCTAAACTGATACGGCTACCACCCTCATTTAAATCAGCAACCAACTCATTTGCTATACTCCCCCTATAAAATTCATCAGGGCCATTTTCTGCCAGAGATCGTAGAGTTTTTTTTAGGTTTCCAAGATCTAAAGTTTGTTCAGGCTGAGGTGGAAAACCGAAAGGAAGGTAAACATCAGAAGAAGCCTTGAATTTTGAAAGCCCTGCTGCTGTTAACGAAATCTGAAGATTTGTGAACCAGTCAACAGGAAGCCCCTGCTCAGCCAGCTCTATAGCTGACTTCAAAACATTATCGAATCCAAGCTTCCCATATTTTTGTTGAGCATCAGATAGACCAGCTACCGCACCAGGAACTGTTATGGATCTATATCCATCAACATTTTGATTATTAACTACCCCAGGGAACCCCATTATTGATTTAGGCACCTCAGGGTCTAAAGGGTAATCGTCAAATGAAATTTTAGACGGTAAAGTTCCTTGAAAATTAATAGCTGTAGCTCTTTTCTCTTTAGCAAGCCAAATTACCATATAGCCACTACCACCCAAACCACACATCCACGGTTCAACTGCATTTAGAGCAAAAGCACACGAAACAGCTGCGTCGATAGCATTACCACCTCTTGCCAAGGCATCAGCGCCAGCAGCGGAAGCCCTCCAGTTTTGAGAAGCAACTACCCCCCCGTCCGATTCTACAGAATTTTTTCTTATGTCCCACTGTTCTACATTTCTATTCATTCTGAAAATCTCCTTTTAAACTCTCACAAAACATTATCTATTCTTATATAAGAATAAGAAGTGAGATTTATTTCTTTTTATTTTTTTTAAATTATGCGATGGGTAATTTAGGTTATTTACGAAAATTTTAGTTTATTCGTATAACTAATACAATTATAATAATTAAGTAATGCAATCAGGAAGCTTTATGAACCACTCAATTCTAGTTAACACTAACAAATTAAACCTTATGAATTCTACACCTTCAACATTAGCCATGAAGGTGTACAGCGAAATACATCAAGATATTAGAAGTGGAGCGCTTCCACCCGAACAGCATTTGAAGACAGACCTATTAAAAGATAAATATCAAACTGGGACCAGCCCACTGCGTGAGGCGTTAGCAAGATTAGCGTCCGAAAGCTTCGTAACAGCAACTGGAAAGTCGGGGTACAAAGTATCTCCAATCTCTACTTATGATTATGAGCAACTAATTGGTCTTCGCAGGTATCTTGAGATAAAGGCCTTGAAATCCTCAATGACACTAGGTGACATTGACTGGGAAGCAGGGATATTGGCAGCATATCATAGAATGTCAAAGTTAACAAAATTAGAATCAGAGGGTGAGCTCCTGTATAGTGAGAAGAAGGAGGAATTGCATAGGAACTATCATTTTGCACTACTCGCTTCATGTGAATCTTGGTGGGAACTCAAAATTATAAATAATTTAACAAACCATATTGAGCGCTATCGTAGAGTATTAGGTATTACACTTGATGCCTCAAGCTCGGAATATCACAAAGTACAAAACGAGCATCATCTCTTAATGACGGCCGTAATTTCTAAAAATTTTAAAGAGGCCTCATCTATTTTAGACGAACATAGAAAGAGAACATACAAATTAATAAGAGAGAAATTGGAAACTACATAGAAGGTAAACACAAATGAGTTATATATTAAACGAGATGCCGCAACAGGTTAACAAAAAGTTACTTGAAAAGTGTTCCAGAGCCGAAACAGCCACAATAGGTCATATTCGAAATATGGGTTTTGCTGATCGCAGAATACAAAATGTCCTAAATAATAACTTAACCATCTCAGGGACTGCAGTAACATTAGCCATACCTGGACAGGATTCAACGTTGCTACATCACGTCATTCAATTTCTAAGGCCTGGTGATATTTTATGTATAGATAGGTTGGGGGACGATAAACATGCTTGTTTAGGGGGAGGTGTTGCCGCTGCCATAGTAGCATCTGGTTGTATCGGAGTTATCCTTGATGGCCCTTGCACCGACGTACCTGAAATTGAAAAGTACAAGCTCCCTGTTTGGTGCAAAGGAACCTCACCGATAACAACCCGCATATATGATAATGGAGGTTCTTTTAATGTACCTATCTCAGTTGGTGGTGCCGTAATAAATCCAGGAGATGTGGTCCTTGCTGATTTCTCTGGGGTATTGATAATGAGCCCCTCAGATGCTGAGGCAGATGTAGACTGGGCCTTAGCAAAAATGAGTGTTGAGTTTGACGGTCACAAGAAAATGCTGGCTGGTGAAAAGCTAGGTGCCTTATCTGGTGCTTCCCAAAAAGTGGAAAATAAACTTAAATAACTATCTAATTGAGATATCTGGGCCTAAGAGAAGATTTGGGAGCCACAAACTTATTTGTGGGACATAAGTGATTAATAAAAGTGTCAACATTAGTGGTATTAAAAATGGGAGGACAGCCATAGTAACCTTTTCAAAAGGGACATTTCCGACCTCCACCATAATATAAAGACCAATACCCATCGGAGGTGTAGCGATACCAATCAATAACCCCAACTGAATGATAATGCCAAAGTGAACCCTATCAATTCCAAAACTGTCTGTTATCGGGAGTAACATCGGAACAAGCATTAGTTTTGCTGGGACCCCTTCTACAACACAACCAACCAGAATGATAAAAACCAGTAACATAAGAAGAAATACACTTGGCGAGTCTGTAATAGAAAAAACGGCTTCCCCAATTTTTTGTGGAACTTGCTCAATCGCTAACAACCAGCCCATAGCAATAGAGAACCCAATGATTATCATTATAACTGATGTCATCAACATAGTGTCTGTTAACGCATCCCAAAGTTTTCTAAATGTCAAAGTCTTATAAAATAGTCCGAGGATCATAGAGTAAATACACGCAAGCACTCCTGCTTCTGTCGCAGTTACAAAACCACCTAGGATAGATCCCAAAATAATTCCTGGTGCTACCAAAGCTAATATTCCATCAATTCCAGCCTTATGAACTTCAGAACATGTAGCTTTTTCTTGAGTAGGGAAATCATGTTTAATCGCTAATATACGATTAAAAATCATTAGTGATCCACCTACTATTAAGCCAGGCATGAGACCTGCTAAAAACATTCTTTCAACAGATTGTTGTGCCAAAAATGCATATATTACTAGGCCAATTGATGGAGGAATTATGGGTCCGACTACAGCGGAGCAAACGGTTAGAGCTGCCGCAAACTCTGGTTTATAGCCGCGCTCTTTCATTGCTTTAATTTCAATAGCTCCCAAGCCAGCACAGTCAGCAACCGCAGCTCCAGAAACACCCGCAAAAATCATCGATGAAAGAACATTAACTTGTGCTAACCCTGCCCGAAAATGACCAACTAAAGCATTAGCAAAATGAAATATAACCGCAGCTCCAGAAACACCCGCAAAAATCATCGATGAAAGAACATTAACTTGTGCTAACCCTGCCCGAAAATGACCAACTAAAGCATTAGCAAAATGAAATATTCGATCAGTCATGCCAACCGTGTTCATTAAGTTGCCAGCCATAATAAAAAATGGAACGGCTGCTAATGAAGGCTTATTCACACCTTCTAATATTTGTTGAGGAATAATATAAAGTGCATCAGAGAAGTCACTTGTTAGAAAAGTCATCAAGACAGCGGCACCAATTGCCATAGAAACTGGGACGTCTAAAAGTATTAACGCAATAAAACCTATAAAAAGAAGTGCAAACATCTTTAATCCTCATCCTCAAAAGTAGAATTAGTTTGATCTTCCATACCAACATAGATTTTTAATATTGTTACTACTGAATTTAATAAAATTAAAAAACAGGATACACCAAGAGGTATCGACAATGTGTACCTCTCTAATTCACCCCAAGGAGTAACAACGCCGTCTATTACCCCTACTTGGCTTGAAAGGATTGTCGGCATCTGGAGTAACATAACTGACATTAAGGCAATAATTAATAAAGGCACCCCAATTTGAGTGATTTTCATCATTGAAGGGCCAATTTTAACTACTAAAAAATTGACAGAAATGTCCTTGCCTCTACGATACACAACATAAAAACCTACGAAAGACATCCAGACAAAGAATTGCATTGTCCATGGCCAAATCCAATAAAAAGAAATATTAATTAGTCTTAGAAGAATTGTAGCGGCCGTACCGACTAACATAAGGCCTAAACATACGTTCGCAAATATCAGAAACATATCTGATATTCTTTTGAGCTGTAAATCTATTGCCTGGACCGCCACTTTTAGCGGACCAGGTTCAAATTCTGAATTCATAAAATCAACTCGTTGACATACCAGCTACCTGGTTGCCTCAACGGTCGCTAAGAACCCTTCTGGAAGTTCACCAGCTGCATCTTTTTTCTTATACCAATCTGCCATAACACTAACAAAAGGTGCTCTATCGATATCAACCATAGTGACTCCCGTAGCTTTCATTCTAATAATCGCCGCATCGGCTGACTTATTCATTACTTCAAAGCTGAATGAACCCGTGTCCACATAAGCCTTGTCAACAGCAGCTTTTAAATTGTCCGGCAAGCTATCGTACGACGCTTTATGCACCATAAACCCAATAGATTGGTAGTACTCATCATGTCTAATAATATGAGGTGCCACTTCGTAAAATCTCATTGATTCCACAAGTGCGATTGGGCTGTTAACCGCACTTACGATACCTTTTTGAATCGACTGATATACATCTGTCCAAGCAAGTGTTTTTACATCCGCACCAATTGTGGTCCAAGTAGCAACCGCATCTTTATTTGGATGCATTCTTAGTGCTAGACCTTTCATGTCTGCAAATTCTCTTACATCTCTGGTTGTTACCATCACTCGATATGGACCCCTGAGGATAGCGGTAGGATCACCAAGAAGCATAACTCCTGCTTCTTGTGCAGCTTTATCATACCAACCCTTAACCATGTCAGTGTTCATAAATCTTACCCAATGATCTCGATCATCAAAAAGGAACGCTGGACTCGTCCAAGTAATATCAGGCACCCACTTCTTCATATATGTGGAACCTTCAGCATACATGTGAACGGTACCAATCTTTAATTGCTCCATCACGGCATTTGTTTTTCCAAGTTGTTCATTAGGAAACATTTTGATTTCCATTTCACCATTAGAGTATTGATCAACTAGGTCACTAAACTTTTGAAATACTACACCTTCAGGACTATCCGGTGGCATTTTATGAGCCATTCGCCACGACACTTCTGCGAACGAACTCGTCAAACTAAATGTTAAGGCTAAACTTAATGTTAAAAAAAATGATAAAATTCTGTGCATTTCAAACCTCCATACGTTAATGCGTTAACTATAAAAAGTTTATATAAATTTTCGTTTATATATAAATCTTCCAATAAATAGCTAATAATATAAATATATAAATAATATATTATCACAAATAACAAGAGAAAACTCTTAAATAAGCATCTGAGTAGTTAAGCTTATATAAATTGTGAGTGTGTAAACGTATTTAAATGGAGTTAATTCAGGCGACAGCTTCAGTATTTTTGTGAACAGAGACTTCCTTAATGGGTAGATGAATAAGTGCTGCAAAAACTGCTAACAGTGCATCGATTAACCAAACAACCGTATAATCTCCTGAAAGATCGAAGAAATAACCGCCAAGATAAGCCCCTGCAAACGCTCCAATTTGATGAGAAAATAATGCTAATCCAAATAAAGTGGCCATGAATTTTGGTCCAAACATTCTACCAACTAAGGCAGCAGTTGGTGGAACAGTAGACAGGTATGTAAAACCTAAAGCAGCAGAAAATGCTATCACTGAAAAGCTATCTTTTGGGCTAAATAAAAATAAAACTATAATCACTGCCCTTGCCCCATAGATATACGCTAGGAAGACTTTCATACTACGTTTGGAAATATACCAACCAGCGAATAAGCTACCCAGTATATTAAAGAAGCCAATTATTGCTAAAGACCAACCTGAAACTGTTGGAGTCAAACCACAAATTGCAATAATTCCCGGCATGTGGGTAATTATAAATGCAACATGAAATCCACAGGTCAAAAAACCCACAATTAGGTAAATATAGCTAGGTGTTTTAAAAGCAATTTTAAGAGTTTCGATTAATGTCAGCGATGATGCAACAGTTTTTATTGCCTTTTTACCGTTAGCCTTTTCGGGCAAAGTACGAAGTATCCAACAAAAAGGAAGAATTAATATAAGTAAAATTGCTAAAGTATTTATACTGGTTTGCCATCCATAATTCACTATTATTAACGCGGCCAGCGGTGCAAAAATAAACTGTCCGACAGAACCCCCAGCATTGATTATCCCGAAAGCATACCCAACTTTTTCAGGTGGAAGTAATTTATTAACCGCGGACATCACAACAGGTAAACCAGCTATACCAGCGCCTCCTGCAGACAGAATGCCAACAGATAAAGCAAGAGTAAGCGGAGTATCTGAAATTGGTATTAAAAATAAACCCAGTGCAGATAAAATAATTCCAATCAAGAGTGTTTTTCCTGATCCAAACTTATCAGAGATTGCCCCTCCAACTGGACCTATTACTCCACTAACCAGCTGTCCCAGTGCAAACGCAAAGCTGATTTGTAAATAATTCAATGTGTCCTTAAAGCTTATCCCTTCAATTGACAGGGGAATTGTTTGTCTTCCACCAAAAACTACTGAATTAATCACTGCAGCCGCAAAAATAACATAAAATAAATTTTTCATTAATTAATACTCATTCTAAAAGGCTGATCTGAAATACTTATTATAATCCAAAGGGAATATTGTCTATTTCAAACTAGTTTAAAATAATCTTAAATTAAATCTCATAATTCTTACAAATTTGTTCGTATTGACCATAGTTCAGGAAAAAACCGATGACCAGTAACCTCTTGCAACCAGCCCACCCCAGCGGAGCCACCAGTTCCAGGTTTATATCCAATTATCTTTTGAACTGTTAGAAAATGTCTCCATCTATAAATAGAAAAATTCTCATCTAGCGATGTTAACTTCTCTCCTAAAGTATAAAGGTCGTTATCTAGAGAAGCGTCTTTATAAATACCCAGCCAAGCCAATTCAACAGAATCGTTCGCTTTATAAGGCTCACTCCAATCTCTATTTAGCATAGCATCATCTATTTTTAAGCCCCTTCTATTCAACAAAGCTATGACGTCATCATATAAGCTCTGCGAATGTAGGGCTTTATCAATTTCCGGCCAAACATGGGAAACGTTCTTGTGTGCTGCAGCTAACCTCTTACTTTTATTTCCTAAAACGAACTCGACATGCCTATACATAAATGAAAGTTGCCCCGAGGCCGTTCCAAGATTGTTGCGAAACTCACTAAAACCCTCGGTAGAAATCGTAGATAATACATTCCAAGTATCTGCAAGATACTTGGTGTAAGCTATTGCCCTTTCTAAAATTTGCATCACATTGCCCAAGTTATCTTCACGGATCTGCATTTGAGCATTTTTAAGTTCAAAGTGAAGACCACGAAAAATCATCTCCTTAATCTGTCCCATTACAATAAAACACATCTCATCATAACCTTCACTTCGCGGATGTTGCAGTGAAAGTAATATGTCAATACTTTGATAGTCTATATAGGGATTGGTTTTGCCCTCGAAATCTACAAGAGGTTTTCCACTAGTTTTTGCAACAACTGACTCACGACTTTGATCAGAACCCATCTCCATAGGTCGTGGCTCTATCGAAGTATCGACGCCAACGGGGTCAACTACATGGGTAACATATGGTGTATATTTTGGCACTTAACTCTTCACTTTCGCTATTAATTTATAAAATTCGTGTCCAAGTAATGTATTTCTTTTTGTTAGATCCAATATAACATCAAAATGATTTCGAGACGGCACTTCAAAAGCCTTCACACTAACGCCAAACTCAATCAGTTTTTTAGAAAACACATTACTCTGCCCTTTGAACTCTGCCGTTTCGTTCTCACCCCAAACAATAAGGGTATCAGGGAAATTTTCTAAATCCTTAAGCATTGGACTCATAGAGTTTGCAACAGTTCTATCCATTTTGATAGCATCATTTATGCTAGTCTGAATTATAGGTTCCAACTCATATATTCCTGAAACCAGAATAGTTGAAGCTATCCTCAAAGGACTATTATCTTTAGCCTTCATACCCTCTAGCACGCACATAGAAGCAAGATGTGCTCCTGCTGAACTCCCTGCTAAAACAATTTTATTCGGATCAAAGTTATATTTAGGCCCAATACTTTGCAAATACCGCAAAGCCATAACACATTCGCCTACGATTGCTTGAATAGTAACATTAGGGCAAAGCGTGTAATCTACCGCGGCGAAGGCAATCCCTTCAGATAAAATATCCTTTGCAGCAAAAAGTGACTCTTTCTTAGACAGTTCCTGCCAATAACCACCGTGAATAAAAACTAATAGTGGGACTGGTTTATCTTTGGGGGTGTTTTCAGGTAAAATAAGGTCAACCGAGTTTGATTTCATTGGCCCATAAAAGCACTCAATTATACTATTAGAAGAGGCGACATCATCACTTCTTTTTATATATTCATGGATAAAAGGAAGATAATTTCCTCCAATTACTGAACTGGGAGAGTACTCTTCTTCTAATTGTGCAGCGTTTAAATTTCGCCAATTTACCTCTTCAACCAAACTATGCTCTTCCCTAAAATTCTTTCTGCTATCGTTAAAGTACTATTAAACCTCTAGTTAGGTATTAAGAAGAAACTGAGGAAATTCAAAAACATCTATGCTTATAAATTTACTAAAATTTACGAACTTTAAGTTACCAAAGACCTCACAGAGTAAACTGGATCTTTCCAAATTTCCTTATGTAAAATATCAGACAAAATATCGACAGCTCTCCAAACATTTTCATAAGATGTATATAAGGGGGTAAAGCCAAATCTAATGATGTTAGGTGCCCTAAAGTCTCCTATGACATCTAAAGAAATAAGTGCTTGCATTATTTCCCACCCATTTGGATGCGTAAATGAAACTTGGCTACCTCGTTTATTAGGATCTTTTGGACTGTACAGTTCCAAACCAAAGCCACTACATTTACTCTCGACAAGTTCGATAAATAACTGGGTGAGATTTTGGGATTTTTTTCTTAACTCCAGAAAATTTATTGACTCGAAAATATCTAAACTTTTCTCTAAAGCCAGATAAGATAATATCGCAGGCGAACCACATCGAAACTTTTCAATCGTTTCTGCTGGCTCATAATTAATATCAAAAGAAAAAGGGTTTGCGTGACCTTGCCAGCCTGTAAGTGTATTAGTCGCTTGTTTTAAGTGTCGCTCAGCCACAAACAAATAAGCAGGACCACCATGCCCAGAGTTCAAATATTTATATGTGCAACCTATTGCAAAGTCTGCATTACAAGAATTTAAATCTACTGGAAGAGCACCTAAACTATGCGCTAGGTCCCAAATGATCAAAGCGCCATGCTCATGAGCTTTTCTCGTAATTCGCTCCATATCATGTATTTCACCAGTTTTGTAATTAACATGAGTTAAAGTGACTACCGCAGTCTTGTCATTAATTGTCGCTATTATTTCGTCATCGGTATGCCCAGCCAACACCAAATTAGTTTCAGGAAAAAAATTATTTAACACTCCCTGAACAACATGAATATCAGAAGGAAAGTTTCCCTTCTCAGATAAAACTTCTAACCTCTCTGGTCGCATTTTGAGAGCAGCGACTAGCATTTTAAATAAATTTAAAGACGTAGAATCGACAATAAGAACTTCGCCCTCATTGGCTCCCATCATCGGAGCCAATCGATTACCTAGCGTAAGAGGCATATTATGCCAGCCTTTTCCATTCCAACTTCTTATCAACCCAGTTCTCCAACCATCTCGAATTTCTTTATCAAAATAGTCAGGAACACCTTTTGGCATTGCTCCAAGCGAGTTCCCATCAAGGTATATAAGCCCTTCAGGAAGATCAAATTTTTTTGCTTGATCAGCCAAAGGATCTTGAAAATCAAGCTCTTTAATACTCTGAAAAGATAGGTTTTTAGAACTTAAACTTTCATTAAAATAATATAAATCACTCATCTACATCCCATTTCTATAAAATTATTTTGTTAAGTCTTAATCTGCTAGTTATATTCATTCCATTTAGACTTTTCAAATAGTTTTGAAAGGCATTTACAAAAAAGCCCTTTCAAAAAACCAATAAATTCCTATAGTTGCTATGGTCAAAGAGCAAGGAAAAACTACAACTTTTCTATACTGAATAGAGCGCCCAAATGGCAATGCTAAAAGCATAAATGCCACCGCGATTACAGTCAACTGGCCAAACTCTACTCCAATATTGAAAGCAACTAATGATAAGATAAATTGACCCTGTGCAAGCCCAAGGTCTCCTAAGACTGATGCAAACCCCAATCCATGTAATAGTCCAAATCCAAAGACTACTACAACACGCCACCACCCAAGCTTTGGGCGCAAAATATTTTCGATTGCTACATAAGAAATCGAAATAGCAATAAGCGCCTCAACAAGCCACAACTGCGAAGCAGGAATAGTAATAAAATTTAGTGTGGATAGGCCCAATGTTACAGTATGGGCTAAAGTAAATGCAGTGATTTGTGATAGCAATGGCCTCCAAGCTAACGAAAATAAAAATAACCCAAACACAAATAAAATGTGATCTAAACCTTTGGGAATAATATGTTTAATCCCCTCCACCATAAATCTCCAGAAAACCTGAACTTTAGTTTCATCAACAAATCCAGCCCTAGGAAGAGGAGCGCTCAGCTCTCCACCGTTAAGGAATGCCGCATAAGCATTATCACCAGTACCATGGCGCACTACTAAGCCACCATTTCGAGCAACCCAACCAAATGCAATTGGATCATCATTCATTGGCAAGTCTACTTGAATTGTTAACATTGTATCACGCGGTAGATCCAAGTTTGTTTCAGGAATAACTTCAATATTATTTAATTTGAAAGAACCTCCACCTTCAATTAACAAACCTTGCGCAAGCAAAGGCCACTCTTTACTTACCAAGTTTGCTAATTCTGTATCTGTAAGACTGCGCAATTGATCATAAATAATTGCCTGAGGAGCATCATCAGTGTTAATCACTTCAGTCAAATCAATGCCAGCAAGTAATGTCTCAACTGTAAGGAGCAACTCAATTTTAACTTTTGTCTTTGTCATAGTCACATCTGCAATCGCTGGCCGCAATTCATGAGCGTGAACACCTGTGAATGCTAAAAAACTCACAACAAGACTTGACATCAGTGCCAAACGCCACATCCTCTTAGAAAAAGGTTTAATCATGTCACAACGATCCCTGATACTTATCTTGAGCCTAATATTTACTAACCCAGTTTATGCCCATGAATTTTGGATTTCACCAGTTAAATACGAAATTGGCATTCATGAGCCCATTGAAGCTCACAATCGTGTAGGACAAAATTTTGTTGGTGGGAGTTATTACTTTTTAGAAAAAGACACTAATCGACATGAGGTCATGCAAACAGGTAAAATAATCAAAGTTACCGGACGCAACGGTGATCGGCCTGCATTCCAACTAGAAGGTTTACCCAATGGGTTAGCAATATTAGTGCATGAAACCACTAATAGTACTTTAACGTACAGAGATTATGAAAAGTTTAAAGGCTTTGTAAAACACAAAGCCTTTAAAGGACTTCCTCAAGCCCATATCTCACGTGGCTTACCAAAGATTGATTTTGTTGAAAGCTATAGCCGCTTTGCAAAATCACTTGTCGCAATAGGCGACGGTGTAGGCCAAGATGTTTCGGTTGGGCATGAAATTGAAATAATTGCCCTAATCAATCCTTACACAGATGACGTTAGCAATGGAATGCATGTGCAAGTCTTAATGGAAGGTCGGCCGCGAGCAAATGTACAAGTAGAGCTTTTTGAGCGTCCATTTAACTCAGATGGGGAAGTTCAAATAAGTTTGTATACAACAGATATCAATGGCATCGCTATATTTCCAGTTACAGGTGGTCATGAATATATGTTAGATAACGTCGCTTTAATTCCAATTGAACCTAAAGTTGAAGGCGATCCTGTTTGGCAAAGTATATGGGCAAATTTAACATTTTATATTCCAAATAAGTAGATATTTTAAATATAGTCATTTTTTTCAACACTCCAACAATAATATCTTTTCTACGTTTTTTAAGTGCTAATTCCTCATAAGAAGTTTTACCTTCTTCAATTAATACTCTTTCTTTTTTTCTTCTTAAGCTTAGTCCTTGGTGCTGCTGGAAGCCTTAAAAATATTGCTATATCTATATATAAAGAAGGTATTTTTAGACTATATGTAATACTACATACATCACGCAAAAGTGGAGGATTTTCATGCAGGTCAGATGGCCTGATAATCACACTAAGCTTTTCGGCCAACAAATTCGTCAGAGACACCAGTCTCTAGTTGCACCCAGGTTTTTCAGAACTTACCGAAAAGCCTCATGTCCTCGATGTAGGGCTTGGCATTCAAGATCGACAAGGGTTTGGGGGTTAAACTCGGATTGTTGCAGTATGACACGTGCAGGATCGAAGGGAGGATCGAGATAGGCAAATGCACCCTCCCCCAATGAATCCACCCTCCGGTACTAAAGGCCCGAGGTGCGAGGCGCAGAGCGCTTGATTCGGGGTCTGTGTGGT
>Ga0209816_1001754_pt1 | contig 15961 bp, 6 predicted proteins | sample CoawatmetaG01DNA_FD_187509 | JGI IMG/M metagenome (GOLD analysis project Ga0209816, IMG submission 187509) | Marine microbial communities from the West Antarctic Peninsula - Coastal water metaG017-DNA (SPAdes) (version 2) | ecosystem: Environmental > Aquatic > Marine > Coastal ... | reverse complement strand
CGTATGCAACATCGGCACTCATCCAGTTCTGTCCAACTCCACTAAGAAACTTATCAAAGTATACGTTCCAATGAACCATAATCAACTCAACCATTCTAAAGAATTCGAAAGTTAATTCTGACTTCTTGAAGTAAGTGAAGTTGCTGTATATGTTTGGAAGATTTAATTGTGTGAACTTCTTTCTATAGTAATCACTAGTCACATCTTCGTTACGAAATGTTTTTACATTCGTACAACACCAGACATCTCTCTTAGTAAGATAATCCCACCAATGGTCAACACTCTCAGTGAATATCATATCACTATCAAGTATAATAGTTTCGTCATATGGAGTCATATGTGGATATTTCCACTTATTGTTAATCTTCCATTTATTGCCTTTCGCATCGTCATTCCAAGGAATATCAACTATAGCATCAAACACTTTTCTGTGTTTATCTGTTATTAACTTCTTTGTTTCTTTATCTACACAAACACATAGATTATTAATCTTTTGTGTTGCTTTTAAACTAAGAGCAAGGGCGTAAGACATCTCTAAGTAATCAATATCTTCACTGTTTTGAGCAATAGTTATATATCCTTTACTCATTTACTTTCTCCAAATGAGAACGACTCTCATTAACCTTTTCTCCGTTTGATAAAAAGTCATCAATGAATCGTCCTATTGCTTTCTTGTTCATAACATGTAAGTCTGTATTTGTAAATCTGGATAACAAATGTGCAGTTACTCTCTCTGCATCTGCACAATACATAATAATGTCATTGTGTGAATTGATTCTGAAGATGTCATCAAGGTCAAAACTATTGTTTAGATATTCAATAGGCAATGATGGCACATCAAACGCAACACTACCATTCAATATATGTAATGCCATTGAGAATGCAAAGTCGTTTCTATATAAATTACCACTACAGTTATATAGGTAATAATAATACTTATAATTATGTTTTATGTGACTTACGAGAGTGAATAGATTTTCGGCATAATCAGATTTTTTAAAATAGAAAACTGTTGCCCAATACATAGGAATACTAAAGTTGTCAAGATATTCTATGTGTTCTTTATGACGTTCTGATACATCTCTGTACTTACAGTTAATCATTACATCATTATCACTACCCCACACTTGGTCTAGTACATTATTCATAATGAAATAGTCACTGTCTATCACTAATGTTTCATCATAGGGAGACAATGCATACACTTCACTTCTACTCATGTTTTTGAATGATGCGTATTCAGTGTTGTCTATAGTATCTTTGAATAGCCTTACGTTCTCTGGTTGGAAAGCATCTGTAACAATTATGTTATCAAAGTATTCATTAATTAAGTCTTTCTTTGATTCTAAAGTTTCTGTGTTGGTTACTAGACATATCTCATCAACCAATGAAAGATTCTTTCTGGCATAGCCAGCACAAGCACATGCCTGCTGTGCATAGTCAACGTACTCGTTATTCTGAGCAAATATTATTATACCTTTGCTCATATTAAATTTCTAATACTTTTTCTATTTTTCGGGAACTTCTCAGTTTTTGATATTCGTTGTAATAGTCGTTTACTACTTCGAAATATAAACTAGACACCTCGTCAAGAAACTTTTCAGTATCTTCAATACGAATAGGTATGCCATTCTTATCAAGTAGAGTTATCTCTGTTTTACCGCTTGACACAACAAAATTCATAAAAGATATCAATGATTGGTCAACAGAGAATGACCCACCAGCAGTACTATAACTTAATAAGTTCTGTGTTTTTACTTTTAGATTGTTTTTGTTTAGATTGAAAGTCTTCATTGTATTAGAAAAGTCTAATGCTTTCTCTAATCTTTCTAAGTCCTTCTCTGGTGCTACATTGTTAGTGATATCAACCATAAATTTATTCTCCTGTATTAGTTATAATAATACAGTAAAATCAACCAAAAGTCAAGACTTAAAGTTGAGAAATATTGGAATAAGTTGGCGAGAGAAGTTTGACACCATCTGGTGTGTCTGTTGCTAACAATTCATCAAAGGTAACAGTTAATGCACCAGCAACATAGTCCATTCCTGTCCAAGTTCCAGAATATGGACTATTTGTCCAAGTTCCAGTAGTGTAAGATGCAACACCAGTACCAGTACCAGGTCCAGTTGCTGTAAATCTAGTAGCAGTAGTGGTTGCTGTACCGGCTGCTACGTAATCAGCAGTTCCTATATTCTGTAATGTTCCTTCGCCAGTGCTTCCATCAGCGTTACCAGTTCCAGTTGCAGTAAATACTGTATTAAGATTACTGTCAGCCGCTCCGATTGTGGTGAAGTCCAATGTTCCTGTTACTGTAATTTTGTAAGACTTACCAACCACGAATGTTCCACTTCTAAATACAGTCTCAGTTTGACCTGAAGCAGTAAATCTAGTGCCTACTACATTATCTGCTGAACCTAATGTTGTAAAATCTGTACTACCGACTGCTTTTATTGTATACTCTTTGCCTACTACAAGCAAACTACTTAACGCAGTTGGATTTCCAATTGCAGTTGCTACAAATTTTGTTGGATATGCGCCACCACCATTATCTACTGCACCTAGTGCCACCCAATCAACTGGATTACTAGCGTCAGCATTAGATGTAATAGTATATTCGTCACCTATTACTAATGCGGTGTGTGCCACAACAGTGCCAGCCTTGTTATTGTCTGATGCACCTATTAATGTAAAGTCTGTTGTTCCTGCGTGAAGTATAGTATATTCTGTTCCATTCACAAAGTTACCTGCTGTTATATTTGATACGTGTTTATCATCAAATGCTATCTTAATATCGATATCAGACGTACCGTTAATTTTTGCGTGGATGTTCAATTGGTTTCCAGAATAATCTCCTGTTCCACCTTTTGTGTATACAACTTGATATGTCGTTGTGAGGCTACTAAAGCCTACACCTTCTGTTCCTAAACCACTACTCGCTTCTGTTATAGAATGTCTCAGTTTAACAACACTGATATCACTTAGCATTGTTTTCCAATCTGCACTTTGGGCATGTGATGCATCAATACTGGTAAGAACCGAATCGATACGAACCTCGCCACCAGAATTAAAGAAGTGTCTACGAGTATCTGCATCTGCAAACTGAACTTTCGCTTCATAGTATATTTGATTAGCACTCGTCCAATAAGGAGTACCAGGATTACCCGCTGGGTCTACGTATGTGTTAGTCGTTGATATTTTGTTTGCTGATGCAGTCATATATGCTACAGCACTGTTTAGTTTGTTTCCTACGATGTTTGCTATGTCAGTCGTTATTGTAGGAATTATTGTTAGAATATCATTTGATGGCCAACTGGCATCTGATGTGCTAGTTGGCGAATATAAAATTGTGCCTTGATGTCTGGCTGCGAATTTCATTGCAGTCAAGAGGTCATCCCACAATGGTGTTGTTACTTGCTTATATGCTGTTGCAACAACGAGATGACTTTGACCATATCCCGCACTATCAACGCCGATGCCAACGATATTATTAATATCTCCTACGAAGGAGTTAAAACTTGCCACCAGAATTTCATTATTTTGGTGGTTCTTCGTTAAGTAATAACTCTGTGGCATAATTCACATCTTCCCACAATTTTTAAATTATAAAGCGTCTGTAACAGTAGAAGTCGGGTTAGTTAATGTAACTGAGCCACTTGCGTTTGTTAGTTTCTTAGATGCAATTGTAACAGTTGAAGTTCCAGGTACTGTATCAGCACCAGTCCATGACCATGCTCCACCGTAACCAGAGCCACTGCCACCACGGGCAACGTGAGCATCATGTAATGATGTTCTAATATATAAGTCACCACCAGTTCTGTATGATTCTACAGTCATATAGTTTGCACTATAGTCTGAATCATCTGCAATTTCTTTCTTATGTTCAACATAAGAACCAGTTAAGTCACTGTACTTGTAACGTGTACGTGCATCTACTGAACTTGAATCTTGTGGTCTTACTGAGTAAGTAAAAGTACCTAATTCACCAGTTAGTTGTTCCCAAGATGTTCCTTGTTGGTTTGATGATGAATCACTGTGTGATGCTGAAACTCTAAGTTCCCCACCTGCGGCGAACCAAGCATTCATATTAGCCTCTGAACCGAATTCAAATTTAACTGCTTGAACTCTTGAACCGTTCCAGTTTGCCGCTGTTTGCGATGTTTCATTCTGTACGCTTGTGTCCCAGTCTGAGTAAGACCAAGGTGAATTAAAGCGTGTATTAACATCTGATATGAAAGTTGATACTTTTGAACCGTAATCAGTCCAAGTTATTGTATCACCGATATCAACAGATGTGAATGGATTTGATATATTGTAATAGTTTGCTATCTTTGCCGCCGCACTATGTAGTGAGTCGTGGTATGCATCATCGACTGTTGCGCCAGATGATGGATTTGCAGAGATGCTATGAGATTGATTGTAACCTCCAGCAACGCCGGTACCATTTAAGATAGTCTCCATTGTACTTCTTAGACTATTTAAGTCTGAGTTTGTTATTTGTGAGCCTGAAGCCATTGTTATACTCCTGTATTTTAACTAATTTGAATTGTAACTGTGTAGTCAATTACAATTGTTCTATTTGCCGCAAGTAACACGGGATGGAATGTTACATGTGTAAGCATTAATGTTTTTGTTTTGTCCAGGGCACTACTGTTAGTTACACCTGATAGGAGTCCTATTTCATCAAATGTGAACGATTCAGCCTGTGTTGCTGTTGCCGAACTATCACTTGTTGGAATTACTACTCCTACAGCCGTTGCATATTTTGTGTGACTTACGTCAACACTAAATTTTACTTTTGCTGTGTTGTTTGGTACTATTTCTCCAGCCCCCATATCCTCTCCTGGAAAAAAGACAGTATTTGATGTTTCCTGTTCATACGTTGGTACATACAATGAAGCATTACTAGCCGTGATTGCTAGTTGGTCATATGTTGAGTAGATTCTAGGAGAACGATACGAAAGAACAGAAGTTGAGGTACTTCCACCATTTCCGAATTGCATCCAATTAATATGTGGGGCACTGCCCGAGGCGTTAACACTCGTTGCTTTACCTGCCATAGCAGACGCCATGACATACGCCATGTTTCCTGGATGAATTGCATTCTTCTTTTGTACAAGTACTTCGCCACTCTCTTTATCAAAGATTTTGAGTGTGCCTACTACTTGCGATTTTATTACGTCTTTAAACATGTTATATCCGTCTCTTAGATTATATCTTATATTTATCTACTTAATGTATTTATGCGTTTCTACATTTACTTCTATCTAACCTTAATTATTCCTGGTCTTGTAATACTAGTGCTAATGGAGTATCTAGTACAAATATTCTATCATTTTGTGAGAAAGTGTGTCCCACTGTAGTGTATAACGCTCTTTCTACTATATTCAGTGTTCCGCTCGTGTTTTTATCATACAACATAAACTCTACATTTTCTGGATTACTAATACTTTGTACTGCAATCAATTTCTTATTATTTTTTGAAGCACTTAATTCTTGTGCTGTTGCTGTGCCTTGCAATGATGTCAATATTAATGGACCTCTTGCTGTGCCGTCTCCTGTACCCACTCCAGTTGCAGTAAATACTGTACCTACATTACTATTGGCTGCGCCAATTAGAGTAAAGTCTGTTGGAGTTTCTGCTGGTAGTACTATTGGGTTATGAGTTGCTGTTATTGTATACTCTCTACCTATCACAAATCCACCGGCGGTAACTGTCCAACTATCTGACAATAATCCCCAATCTTTAATAGGAACATTATAACCTCTACCATAAACATCATACACAAAAAACTCTGTCTTGTCAAGAGTAAACCCAGTTAAATTTCCATCTGTTGCATGGATATCTGCGTGACCGGCTCCATCTTTGAAATTTTGTACTATAACAACAGAAGACTCTAATGCTCTCGCACTTACTTCACCAGTATCGATACCACCGGCAACTGAAGTTGAAGTAGTTCTATATCTTAGTAATGAACCTGCGTCTAGGTTACCATGACTATTAACATCATTATCTGTAGTATTGGTTGGTGTATTTCCTGTTGTACCGCCGTCATATTCCTCGCCATCTTTTTTATATCTGCTGGCTTTACCAAAGTCTAAAGTAAGTTTCATGTTCTCAGTAATAGAGGTCAATACGGTTGCTTTATCTGATGTGTTGTTCAGTCGTTTTATTTCTCGTACTTTTGCGTGATATGGTTTTGTTTCTCTGATATATTCTAATACGTCAGCCTCGCCATCTCTCTGATACACTGCATGTTGTTTTAATTCTTTACTGTACAAGTTTAGGTCAAAATAACTTGTCTTGAACAACCATGAAGGATATGTCTTTTCAGTGTAAAGATATTCAATCATACCATAAAATATATTATTAACGAATGCTGTAGTAGAATGGCTTCTAATTAGCCTCATTAATTCTTGTATTTGTATTCCAACTGCATTCTTATAATATTCTTCAACTACTGTTCCAGTTCCTGTGCCTATACCTGTTGCTGTAAAAGTTTCACCAACTGCATTTTTATCTGAACCTATCAGAGTAAAATCAGTTGTGCCCGTAGACAATATCTCATATTTTTTACCAACTTCGAAAGCGCCTGCTATCTTTGTTTCTGGATATGTTATAGATGCAAGTGATATGTTCAATGCACTTTTGCTTCGATTAACTAATTGTAGTTTGCCCTCATGCTCAAAGTAATATTCATCATGTGTAGGCAATTTTAATTTAAATGACTTTATACCATTTTTATATTGTTTAATCATATCGAACTCTCTAGTAGTAGATAGATATGAGAAAGTTTTAATAGTTTTATAATTATCGTTTATATACCAATCACCAAGGCTAAAGATGAAGTCATCTGTGTCTATATATTGTAAATAACTTGAATACTTAGTCTGTAGCAATTCTTTACTCATTGCTGAATTAATAATTGATGAGAAGTTTTCTTTTGCTTTATGTGTAATTGTAAACCAATTATCAGTTGTATCGGTTACTTTATAAACTCGTAATACATCTCCCACAGTCATCGTGTGGTCTTGGTCTATTTTCAAAGTAGCACCATCGATAGTTAAATAACTAGATTTTACTGTCTTATTACTTGTAGTGACAACCAGGTCGTTTACAGTCAAACCAGATATAAACTGATTGTTGTGACTATCAACTGGCGTCACGATTGCGAAGTTAACATTAACCAAGTCTGCTGTTGTCAACTTCGTAGCATATGATTTGTCTATAGTAATACCAGAGACAGAGTTAGTCATGTCATCTAATATTGTACTTGGAACTGGTGTATCAGTGTCTTCAACTAGCATTTGCCAATCTGAATTTTCCTTGACAATTCCTTCTGTTATCTGATATTCCAATGATGCTGTTACTGTACTACTACCATATGACTTAGAATGATTACTAATAATGACGCTCTTTTTGCCAACTGGTAAGAATTTGTTTTTAGGACCAGACGAGGCAAGAAGCATTGAAAGTTCTTTAGCATCAGCGCCTGTTGATAACCAGTAGAAGTATTCTGTTATTTCTTTGCCAGCATCAGTGTCATAGTATGTCTTTGTATTGTATGCATTTATGCTCACTGGTAATTTTCTAGACTTCGTCCATTCGTTTACCACTATCTTAGAACTATCTACTGTTTTGCCCCAATATCTTCTCACAAAATTGATATCTAAGTTTCCATTCGCATCACCATAATCGTTATAACGATAGAAACGTGCCAACTCTGTATCCCACCACATTTCACCAAGTCTTTCATCTAACCACAAGTCGTTACTTGTAGTTGTATCATACTTCGCTGGGTCGGTCCACATAGCGTAATCTAGTTTTGTAACAATTGGGCCAGGAAATTTTAAGGTAAGTGGGTCATATAGTTGATGAGATGTAAAGTTCTCGCCATCTTTTACTATTACTCTTTTAGTTAGTTCACCATCAATGACTGTTGCCTTTCTGGCAAAAACTGATGTACCGCTCACTGGACTATAACTTAACACTGCCCATCCAGCAACATTATAATTATCTATCCATAATTTACTTGCACTATTCAGTCCGAGTGCAGTTTCAAATTCTAAACGAGTGTTACCATTAAATCCAGGAGTATATCTCACTGACTTCCATAGCATTGCTTTAAAGTTTGCACTTGATGTCACATTAGAGTATAGCAAAACAAGACCAACTTTAGTTAGTATTGATTGTTCAGTACCCGAGAATGACATTTGAACTGTGTCATTAGTGAATATCATTCTTCCGTCACTCGACAATCCAACTACGTTTTCTGAAGCCGCAGTGATTTGACTTGCAAATTCTAATGCAGACGGACTTGATGCTGTTGCGTTGCTGTATGTTCCTGCTGTTATTCCCAAATCAGTAAGAGGATTTCCAGCAATATTAGATGCAACAATACTCTTCTCTGAACTTGTTATTTTAACTTGTCTATCTGATTTAACCGCAGCCACTGTTGAACCTGCAAATACTTGAGTGTTCAGGTCAGATACTATTGTGTCGGTGGCATCGATTGCTACCGTAGTAGTTGCATATCCCAATCTACTCATGGCGCCAGCAGTTACTTCAACTATATCTAAGTTATGATTTTGACTTGCTATCTTAAGAGTTCCAGTCACAACTGATGCAGTTACTCCAGAAATAGAAAGTGCATTTATCTGTGCAGAAACACTGTCTAATGTTGGATTAGAATTAGTTAAATATGTGCCGCCAGTAATACCCAATTCACCTAATGCAGTTCCAGAAATTACCATCGAAGAACCAGAACTTACTATAGTCATGCGATTGTTTGCACCTACTGTTGCTGTAATATTAGTTATTGTAGTTAATGCTGTTGCTAGATTATCTAGTTTTGAATCTGTGTATGAGTTTGTAGCCGATAGTCCCAAATCTATTAGTGAACCACCAGTCATATTCAGTTGAGAAACTGAAGTTGTGATAACTAAATTACTTCCTGAAGCACTTGCTACAACATTACTTGTTCCTGAATTAATCGCAGTAACAATTGCGGCTAAGTTTGCTCCACTACTTAATGTAATCGTGTCGCCATTAATTGTCAGTGGCTTAGTAGAAGGCATAACTGGAGAAGCAACTGTACCAGTAACTGATAAATCTGGTATTGTCTTCGTTGTGCTATCAATGATAACAGTATTTCCTGTTGTCAGCGTTGAACTTCTTGTCGCTGTTGATGTTTTCGATATAGTTTCAGATGCACTGTAACCAACAGTTACTGTTGTGCCATCTATAGTTACGTTGTCACCTTGAGTTGAACTAAATGCTCCAACTGTACTTGCGACAGTTCCTGAGAATGTTACCGTTGTGCTTGTTCCGTTCTCAACTATGCCAGAATCATTGTAAACAACAAAACTTGCTTGTTCACCTTCTGTTATAATTGGATTAGCAACCGTACCGAGAATTGTTATTCCCGTACTAGTAGCACCCGAAGGAGCATAAGTGAAAGTCGTTCCATCGATTGCAATCTTATCGCCAGTATTAAATACTGGATTACTAACTGACCCGATTGCTTCAACACCAGAATTTGAACTAGTTGGCACGAAGACACTATTCGAAGTCGTAGAATCTATCTCAACAGTTAATGGCTCAAAATCTTCTTCAAAGATTAGATACTCGTATACTGTAATTGCATTAACAAATTTCGTTCCATTAGCAGCCAGCAAGTAATATCCTGCTATGGTTGGTGATATCTCATCGGCTTTTATTTTTAAATAAATCGGCTTGGACAGAGATGTACTATCAATTTCAGAAGTGGTTCCAATGTATAATTGATTATCTGATGTTTCACCAATATAACTTATTTCTGATACTTCACTAAGTCGTACTACATCCCATTCTCTATCTGCGTCTGCTTGTAGCCATGCTGTGTCTCCTTCGTATAGAGCAGTTGTAGTCAATGCAGTTAACGAGTCATATGTGCTGGTAACATAACTTACATCAGCCTCACTCACATATCCAGTTGTTTTAATTGCACATTGCTTTCTGCCCAATGACGCTGTAATTGGTAACAGTTCTTTAGTAGTGTCTTCGTATTCTATTAAAAATGGGCTTTGAATCATATCACTGACAGTAATATCTTTTGTCATTGTGAATTTAGTAGACTGGTGTCCATACTCACTTAGTTTAATTGCCCAGATGTCAGAATGTGTTATATTGTTAAAGTTACTATTGTTGTTAATAATCTTGTCAACACTAGAAACTGTTCCTTTGTGTGATAAGAATCCTCTATAAAATTCTAATTGTGATTCTCTTTCAATGCCAAAGTTCGTTAGATATGTTCTTGTTGTATATCCATATTGATTTGATTTTAACTTATTGATGATTGATAGACTTTGGTCTACCAATGTATCTCTATAATGTTTAGTTTCAGCAATCATTGTATCAAAGTTTGGTATCAATTTATTATCATTTACTATGAAACCATCAACTGACATTGTTCCATCCCATCCAATAGTTCTGTTACAATCAATTTGTATTCTAAGATTTCTATTATGATTATGTGGGTCGTATATGATATCTCCATAACTATCAGTTCTATCGACAACGAATGCGTGTTCGATATCTCTTATATCCATCTTCATTCCATAGATAGCAATGTTACTTGTGAATGTTAATTTAGAACCGTCTGTGTGAAAATTAACTTCAGTATTTGGTATAAGTCTACCTGATGCATCTACTATACGATAATAGTTCTTGAATGTTTCTGTTGCTACGCTGGCTACACCGTAATCTGTATTAAAACTTCCACCTGTTAATAAAGGGGTAAGAGTGATAAAATCACCAACTGAATTATTTTCTGATTGCCATTCTAAGAATTTGAATAATAGATTTTCCCAATTTACTGGCTCACCAAACTCACTTGAATCTGTGAATTCCCAGCCTACTAATCCAAGATAATGTTCATAACCCATTATTAAGTGGGCAACTTCATCTACTGTTTTTAAGATATCACCGTAATTATAATTTTTTACAGTATCACTTACTAATTCGTTGTAACCCATTGCTTGAACTTTGTTTGTTCTAGGCCATTCTGTCACTGGCTTCCAATCTTTAATGTTAGTATCAAAGTCTGAAGATGATGTGTGACTAGTAAGACAAACATAAGGAACATTGTTCCATAATGCATATGAATCCATTCTGTAGTATGCGCCAGATGTCCAATTCTTTAGTGTAAGTTTATCACCTGCTGTTGCGAATGCTTTTTCACCACTTGCTTTGTCCCATCCCATCGCATAAAATGTAGGATTTAATTCATCATACCCGTGAATTCTAAATCCAAACTCACTAATTTTAGGCTGTGAAACTAATGTCCAACTTGTATAATCAAAAGTAATTGCAGCCGCAGTTTCTTTTGCTGATATACCATCTATCTTTCTTTTATAATATTTACCATCTTGTGAATTCAAAACAACCATACCCTTGAAGTAAGTTCCTACATCTGCAAGTGCGTAAACTGGATGCTTTTTAGCAGTTGATACTTTTTCTATTACGATAGCACTAAAGAATTCACTTCTATTTGGTACACCAGAGTGGACAAACAAATCAAAGTTGTCTTCTGGTAATTCAGTGAATCTGCTATTTGATAGTGAATTATTTTCTGTTTGTAATTTAAAGTTGTTAACAAATCCACCTAACTTTGAACCCAACTTAAATGAATAGTTTAGTTTATCTGCGATTACTACTGCGTTATCAATGCCATCACTCTTGTTAGAATACGCAATAATAGATGCCAATTGAGACGAATATTTGTGTATAATCTCAAATGGATTTGTAAGTATCATTAGTAAAAACTCAGCAAAGATAAATTCACTACTACGAGTCCACGCAAGTTCAACTGGTGAGTTATCTCCGAATTCCCATGATTGGTTCATTAATGCTATATCACTTGCCCCTATTCCATTGCCAAAGAACAAGGCATTTGGCTTAAGTAAGTTTCCTGACCCGTCAACTGGGACCGGACAAGTTAAAGAATTTTTTGATATTAATGAATTCCAAAAGGCTACTGTTGTATAAGATGCTCCGTATGTTCCATCAAAGCCCGCTGGCTTCTGCGATAATTTTATTGCTTTCCATGGTTCTAATAGTGGCTTATCTGTGCCATAAGCATGTAGTAGTTGACCTCTCCAGTGACCACTAGTTGTGTCGTCTTTTGCTCTATAGTTCCATGTTTTATAATCAGTAACATCATATATATCATTGGCTAAGTCATCAATATTATTTCTCATCATCCATTTCTTAAAGAATGGATACATAATATATTTCTTTTCAGAAGGAGAATAGTCATTGGTAGATGTACCATATATACCATAATTCATGCTATCTATTTTAGAACTTGTATTGTCTGCTAGATTATTAAATATCAAAGTTTCAAATATAATTAATATTTTATCTATTCTATTTGTCTCACCATCTACTAATGGATAAGCAGGAGTCAATGAGCCATCATGCCCTTTAATAAATTTCACTGGCGAACCATATCCACTATCTGTAATAATTTCTGGAATATGTGCTGGTGCTATACCCAACGAAGTTGCACTTGGTGGGATATAAGTTTCTTTAACGTTAATGTAATGTCTAACATTTATTACATCACTAGATGACCTTGCAATGGTAAACTTTATCTCTGTTGCACCAGAAGATAATGTATAATCTACATTGAGTATCTGTATAACATTATTTAGAATTACAACAATATTTTTGTCGTATAGTATTGAGTCTCTGAATGTAGGCATTACTTGTTCAGTTGCGCCATCGATTACTGATACTGGAAGTTGTTGATAATGAGAATTATTATCACCAAAGTTTATCATAGAACTGTCTCTAAAAATACTTACACTTGTGTGTTTTCCTAGAGATATAGTACTGACTGCATCTTCTAAAATTTGTAAATCTGTTTTAGTATCACTAGCACTACTTGATAATGTTTGTGTAATTGTTGTTATTAGTTTGTTCTTGTATCCGTTATAAGAATTTGATAAAAATTCTGTTGCTTTTAATGGATTATAATCTTCTCTTGTTAATGCAAAGTATGCCTCTTTAATATCTACATAGTTAAGAACTAGCATACTGCCCATATTTGCATGTCTTAGTTTCTTAGTTGTGTCGCCAATGTTTCTATAGTTGTTTGAAGCATTTGCATCACCAATTAGTGTGTCAGTTGTTTCGATTATACGAACCATGTGTTCATGTAGAGTAGAGTATACTAATTCTGAATTAACGTATGAAGTGTTATCAACGTTATATTCTAGTGCAGGATTAATTGGTTGAAACACGGTGTTGCCATCAAACACAACAGATGTTGAAGTACAGTAATCGACATATATGTTTCCAGAAACTTCTTTTGTTAGTGTGATTATCTTCGTAGCACTATCGAATTCATAGTTTCCTAATTGCTTTTTACCGTTTACATACAAATCTATTGAATTGAAATTTTTAGGAGACTGAAGTAGTTCAATAGTCGAACATGAAATCTTGTCGCCTAACTCTTGTCTTAAGTTTCTATAATCAAAAGTTGTAAATACCATTAACTCTTTATAAAAATCTTCTACCCCATCTCTCCACTTGTACGTTGATGTTTCTAATAAGTCAATATTGAATACAAATTCACTATAGTAATCACCCGCTTTTAACTTGGGTTTAAACCCTAGTTCTGCATCTGTTACATAATTGTCGCCAATAACATAATGAAACAATTTTGCATCACTAATGAATGTATTGTCCGCATCATATGTTTGAAATGTTGGCAAAGTCCACGCTGTATCACTCAGAGATTTGGCTTGGCTTGCTGTACTAAGTTTTATGTGTTGGTCGAATTCTATGATTGGACGTGATGCCTGTGCCAATAACTCAAAGTTCGTGTCAGTAATATATGCTTTGATGTCATCATAGTGATACCAACTATTATTCTTCGACCACCAGTTATTTGTGCCGAATGGTTTATCAATACTGCTGTTGAGTGTGACATAATGTTTATTATTTGAGCCTGCAAATATGTCAGAACGGAATGTTGCTGGGACCCAATAGTACATACTGAAGTTAACAAATTTATCTAAATCTATTGGCAAGGCAACAGTTTTTAATGTGTTACTGCTATTGAATAATCTTCTATGGTCGTTTGTAAGAGCGCCTTTGTTATACACTGCATTGAGTAAATCTTCGTAGAATACATTATCAGTTGCATCTCTGTTTGAGAATGTTGGCTCTAACCCATAATTATCTCTTGCATATGATTGCGCCGGGTATGAAAGATATACGTCACTACTTTTAAATATTCCCTTATCTTTTCTACCAACAAACGCTTTTGTTTTTTCCATTTCACCAACAGAGAACGCACGGTCAAGAGTTGACTCGAATATTGTTTCTAACTCGCGGTTCTTTAAGTGTCCTGGTAAAAAGTCATAAATCTTCTTTGCCATGTTATTCGCCTACTAATTCAGATTGTGATAATTGTGTAATTATTTTTACATCGTTTGATGTTGTTACTGCCATAAATATTTCATTCAAGCCACAAGAGATACTAAGTAACTTTGTGAACTCATTCGTAGAATATTTAGGAGTAATTACTACACTCGAAATATAGTCTCCTAGTTCTTTATGCAAGTATGCCGCTAGTTCTGAGAAGTAGAATGTGTCTCCAAAATCCCAGTTGTCAATTGAAAAGTATTCATTCACTTTCGTAGACACTGCGGTTTTGATTTCGCTGTCTGTGAATCCAACTCCCAACTTCTTAATTACCTTAAACACTGCTTGATTCTCTGATGTAGCATATGAACCAAATAGATATTTGAACTCTGCGGGAATATAAGCAATATGGTCTGCAATGGCAGCCTTTGGCTCAATCGTAGTCATTAATTTTTTCAATTCATAATTATTTGGTGGCACTGGTTGCGTAATTGTGAAATCTTTTGCTACCCATTTGGCAACGTTTCTAACATAATCAGAACTCAACACATACATATCAATAATATTACTTGTGCTAGGATTTATTCGTTTGTTTATATCTGCATAATGGTCCCATCTGAAACTTGTAAATGGGTCTTCAACAAATGATATTCCTTCTTTCACTGAATATGATACTGAATCGACTACTATGTTTTCTCCACTACCACTATATGTGAAAGATTGGTTCCAAACTCCGCCTATTCGTTTATACCAAGTTGTGTTTGATGTGTTGTACCACAAGACAGCAGTCAAAGGAACTGTATTATCTGGAGTGTTTGCACTGGCTTGTGCTGCCGCAAATGCATACTTTGATGCTCTGTCATATGTTACTGTTCCGACATCATATGTTTCTGTTACCATTCTATTTCCAGAAGTGATAGCAAAGACTTCATATGGATTGCCATTTGTATTTCCTGCGAACAACTTAACTTTTGTATTATCTTTGTAACCGGCAGCAGTATAGTAGTCATCATATACATACGCCGCTAATTTTTTGTATGTTACATCTGTTTGTGTGGCTAATGTTGCTAACTCGAATGCCGCTGTTACTCTCACTGAGAAGTCAGCAATATCTGATAGAGTCGCAGCCGCACCAACAAAGACATCAATAAGGTCATTTACTGCGGCAGCATAGGTCCAGAATACAACTTTATATGTTGTGCCAGAAACTAGTGTAACTGTAGTATGGTCTGCATCAATAAAAGAACCAGTTGCTGTTCTAAGAAGAACGTTACTCGTTGTAAGTGCTGTTGCACTTACTATTGTAAATTGTCCATACGGATATTGTTTGAACTTGATATCTTGGTCTAGTGTGTTGATGTTTAATTGGTTCTGATTGCCGGGACTGTTAGCATCGGTGTCTGCATGTTGGAATGGTAAAGTAAATGTATACTCTGTAGTTCCAGCATCATACGTTGTTACTATGCCTGTTCCACTTTGTTCAACATTATCAGTCGTGTCAATAAACGAAAATTTACTACCAGCATTACTGAAATAAGTTGTTGATG
>Ga0209816_1001749_pt1 | contig 15974 bp, 12 predicted proteins | sample CoawatmetaG01DNA_FD_187509 | JGI IMG/M metagenome (GOLD analysis project Ga0209816, IMG submission 187509) | Marine microbial communities from the West Antarctic Peninsula - Coastal water metaG017-DNA (SPAdes) (version 2) | ecosystem: Environmental > Aquatic > Marine > Coastal ... | reverse complement strand
CCCCCCGGTCAGCCTGAGCGAAGTCGAAGGCCACGCTCGACGGCCGCCGCCGGGGCGTGCACTTCGACTTCGCTCAGTGCGAACGGAGGGGGGGATAGCCCTTTAGAACAACCGTTTCAGGCTCCGCTCCAGCATCAGCATCTGCCATAGCGTCCGCCCATGATCGGCGCGGCCCGCCCGATGGTCGGCGGCGATCCGACCCAGTTCGGCCAGCTGGAACCACCCCGTCTCGCGCAGCATTCCCGAATGCTCCAGCCGCGCGGCCTCATCGGCCAGCGCGCCGCGGAACCAGGCAGCGATCGGCGTGACGAAGCCCATTTTCGGGCGATAGAGGATGTCGCGCGGCAGGTAAGGCTCCAGCGCCTTCTTCATCAGCCACTTGCCCTGCCCGCCCCGCACCCGCATCGCGGCAGGCAGCTTCGCGGCATATTCGACCAGCCGGTGGTCGAGCAAAGGCTCGCGCGCCTCCAAGCCGACCGCCATCGACATGCGATCGGTCTTGGTCAGGATGTCGCCGGGCAGCCAGATCTTCATGTCGGCATATTGCGCGCGGTCGATCGCATCGCGCGCGGGCGCGTCGCGCATCGCGGCGATGTAGCGATCCTCGGCGCGGTGGCCGCCCAGCGCCGCCCGCGCCTCGGGCGAGAGAAGACGCGCGCGCAGGTCCGGCCCGGTCACGCCGACCGCCCGCGCATAAGCCTCCGCCCCGTCCATCCCCAGCGCCAGCAGCGTCGTCTTGGCGCGCAGGGGACGCGGCGCCCAGTCCGCCTTCGGATAGAGGCGACCCAGCGTCCCGAACATCCGGCCGCGAAGATCGGCCGGGAACAGCGCCCGCACCCGTTCCTCGCCCGCATAGAAGACATGACGACGATAGCCCGCTATCGCCTCGTCCGCGCCGTCCCCCGCCAGCGCGACCGTCACATGCTCGCGCGCCAGCTGGCACAGCCGATAGGTGGCCAGTGCGGAAGCATCGGCGAACGGCTCGTCGAAATGCCCGACCAGCGTGTCGATCAGCGAGAAGTCGTCGGCCCGCACGACCCGCTCGACATGATCCGTCGCAAAGCGCTGTGCGATGGTCCGGGCATAGCTGCGCTCGTCATGGCCGGCTTCCTCGAAACCGATGGTGCAGGTGCGCACGGCGCGCGGGGACGCCTCTGCCATCAGCGCGACGACGCCTGAGCTGTCGACCCCGCCCGACAGGAACGCGCCCAGCGGCACGTCGGCGACCATCCGGCTGGTCACGCCCTCACGCATCCGCGCCAGCAGCCCCTCGCCCAGCTGCGCTGCCGAGCCGCTCTCCCGGTCGGAGAAGTCGACATCCCACCAGCGGCGCGGCTGGGGCACCGGCCGCCCCCGCTCGATCAGCAGGAAATGGCCCGCGGCCAGCTTGTGGATGCCGCCCATGATGCTGGCATCGTCGGGCACATAACCCAGCGCCAGATAATCCTCGACCGCGCGGATGTCCGGGCGGCGGCGGAACAGCGGATGGGCCAGCACGCCCTTCATCTCGGAGGCGAAGGCGACCGCGCCATCGGGCAGTTCGGTCCAGTGGAGCGGTTTCACGCCCAGCCGGTCACGCGCCAGGAACAGCGCGCCCGCCTTCGCATCGTGGATGGCGAAGGCGAACATGCCGACCAGCCGGTCGAGCATCGCCGGGCCCCAATGGCGCCAGCCGTGCAGCAGCACCTCGGTATCGCCATCGGTACGGAAGACCGCCCCCTTGGCCTGCAATTCGGCGCGCAGATCGCGATAATTATAGATTTCGCCGTTGAAGCAGACCGCGACCTCGCCCTCCACCATCGGCTGGGGCGATCCGTCGACGTCGATGATCGACAGGCGGGCATGGGCGAAGCCCACGCCGGGCGCGGTCCATATCCCCTGACCATCCGGCCCGCGATGCGCCTGGACCGCGATCATCACGCGCAGTCGGGCGGGATCGACCGGCTTGGGCGTGGCGGGATGGAAGAGACCGGCGATGCCGCACATGGTCGGGTCAGCGCTGCCCGGTCAGGTGATCGGCGAACAGGTCGACGGGGCCGAGCGCGCGGACAAAGGCCTCGATCGCGCGGGGGTCGTCACCTTCGCTCGCCACATGCACGGCGACCGCCATCTGGCGCTGCCCCAGCAGCCGGGCCTTCATCGTCTCGATCTTCACGCGTCGCATATCCGGGGTCAGCGTATCGCCGATCCGGTACCAGGTCGCAACGTCGCGGTTCTGGCTCTGGCCATCGGGGCCGGTCGCCATGATCCGCATGGTGTCGCCGCCCGCGACCCGGCCGAGATCGGCGACGCGCAGCCACCGATCGGCGCCATGGATCACCCCCGTGCCGAACGCCCCCAGCTTGCCGCCCTCACGCTGACGCGAAAACACCGCCACCGCCAGGTCGACCTGATGTCCTTCGGCATCGCGGTAAGCCTGTTGCAACACCGCATCCGCGCCCGGATAATCGGGTCGCCAGATGCTTTGCGTCGGCACCATCGTCCATCCCGGCACTTGCGGCAGGACCAGTCGCGTCGGCAGCCACGCGGCGCGGTTCGCGGCGAAACCGCTCCAGCTGGGGAAGATCGCGGTAATCGCCACCGCCAGCATCGCCGCCAGCAGCGGGTCGATCCGGCGGCCCGGCATGGCCTGCAACCGCGCCGGATCGAAGGCGGGATCGTCGGGCGAGCGGTCGAAATAGCGCCATCCAATCGCCAGCACCGCCGCCATCACCAACGCGAAGAAGACCCAGCCGAAGACGATATGGTCGAACCCGCCCGCCACCTCGATCGAGGTCTTGTCGGCGGCGAAGATCGTGCCCCAGGCGCGGATGCCGTTGGCGATCACCGGCACGATCAGCGACACGATCATGAACACCGCCCGCCGCCAGGGCGAACGGAAACACAGATTGGCGACCAAAGTGGCGAAGGCGACCATGGCGAGGACGAATTTCGACCCCGAACAGGCCTCCGCCACCTCGAACCAATAGCGCCCGGCATGGATCAGCACGCCATCGGCCGAGGCGGGAATGCCAGTCCAGTCGAGCAGCGGCATGACGATCGACACGGTGATCTGCTGGAGCGGCTTCTCCAGCTCCGCACCGAAGGGCACCAGGAACCAGGCATAGCCGAGCGGAAAGAGCAGGCCGCGCGCGACCATGGGGCCGAGCAGCGTGACGACCAGCCCCTCCAGCGTGGCCACCAGCCCCAGCTGGCGGATCAGCGAGACCGTCGCCGCGTCGCCCAGTAGCCATAGAAAGCCGCCACCGGCGACCAGGATCAGCCCCGGCCACCAAGCGGTCGGAGTCAACTGCGACAGCTCGGCGCGGCGCTGCCACACCAGCCAGCCGACGACCGGGCCGATGAACAGGCAATGGCCATAGGTCGTGCTGGTCCACCAGATATCGACCAGATGCGTGGTATCGGCCCGGAACAACCAAAGGACCAGCAGCGCCGCCGCCGCCAGCAGCGCCAGATGCCAGGTCCAGCGCCCCGGCTTCATGCCACCCGCCCCCGATATACTCACGATGCGATATCCTTCAGCAACAGGTCGAGCGGCGCCAGCCGTGCCGCCCAATCATAGCGCGCCAGCACCCGCGCGCGCGCTTGAGGGTTGACGGCGGGGCCGTTCAGCGCCGCGATCACCCGGTCGGCGAAATCCCGGTCGTCGCCCGCCACGGCGATCGTGCCGCCATGGTCGATCCCTTCCGCCGCCGCAACCGACGCGACGATGGGCCGCGCCATCGCCATCGCCTCGAGCAGCTTGTTCTGGATACCCCGCGCCAGATCGAGCGGCGCGACGCAGACGGCGGCGCGGGCCAGCCAGCTCCGCGTATCCGGTACCTCGCCCGTCACGATCACTGCCTCGCCCGCCAGCCGCCGCACCGCCGCCGTCGGCGCGCGACCGACAATGGCGAAGCGGGCGTCGGGGCGGACCTGGCGGACCAGCGGCAGGATATGTTCGGCAAAGCGTGTGACCGCGTCGATATTGGGGCGATAGTCCATCTGCCCGGCGAATACGATCAGCGGTCCGTCATCGCCCGGCCCGTCAAAGGCGGCGGGATCGTAACGGCCAGCGTCGATACCGTTCTCGACCGCGATGATGCGACCTCCGCCGCCCCCTTCACGAAACAGCGCGGCCTCCACCTCGCTGACGAACAGGGTCGCGGCGACCGAGCGGGCGACCCGACGCTCATAGGCCCCGAGCAGCCGGGCTTCCCGCGCGTAAACGGCGCGCATCGGCCAGGCCGCCATGCGCCCGAGGCTGGCGAATTTGGCGGAGTCGACATCGACCATATCCATGATGGTCGGCTCGTGGCCGCGATACTGCGCCATCTGCCCCGAAAAGACATAGGTGGCCGCGACGGCATGGCGCGCGCGGACGTCGGCCACCGCCCCCCGCATGGCCGGATGCGCGAAGGCGGTCAGCGAGATCGGCTTGCCCGTTGCCAGCGCCTCGGCCGCCGCGACCGGCATCGACCTGGTCCGGCGGACGATGCGATGACTGGCCAGCCCCCGGGCAAGGTCCGGCGGCACCTGCTCCTCGCTGTCCTGCTCGGCAAAGGCGCAAAGATGGACACGCCAGTCGCGCATCAGATGGCGCAGGACGTGGTAGCTGCGGATCTTGTCGCCGCGATCGGGCGGGAACGGCGCGCGATGCGCCATGAACAGGAGGTCTCTCACCCCCGCCTCTCACCCCAGACCGCGTGCGATCGGCGGTCCGGCCAATCGCGCCGCCCAGACCGGCAGGCGCTTCCACACCGCGATCATCATTGCATATTTGGGATTGAGCGGATTGATCGTGCGCGGGCCATGGACGCTGCGGCTGGCATAGACGAGCGGACGCCCCTCGAAGCCCCAATTCTTCTTGAACGCCGCTGCGCCGGTGCCGACCTTGGACCGGCCGAAGTCGAAGCTGTGACAGCCCCGCGACCGGGCGTGGCGCATCAGCGCGAAATACATGAGGTCGTTGGCGCGCAGTCCCCGCGCCTCATGCGTGCCCCCGCCCCAATAGGGATAGACGACGCCGCCATGATAGAGGCTCAGCACGCTCGCCACCGCGCGGCCATTGGCCCGCACGGTCAGGATGTCGGCGTCCAGCCGCGCCATGGCCTCGCGGAACAGCCGCGCCGGAAAGACGGGGGTGCCGAGGTTGCGCACGGATTCGGCGTAGATGCGATAATGCTCCGCCAGCATCTTGGGATCGCGGCCCGTAACGACCTCCAGATCCTGCGCCAGCGCCTTGCGAAGCTCAGCCCGCTGCTTGCGGGGGATGGCCTTCATCTCGGCCTCGTCATCCGCCGCGATGGTCCGCACGAAACCCAGATAGCTGTCGGCATCCGGCGTCCAGCCATCGGGCACCGGCCCGCCGCGCAACTCGACCGACTCGATCCCCTTATCGCCCGCCAGCGCCCAGGCCGCTTCGGCGAGGGGCGCCACCCCGTCGCCCAGCACGCCGCCATCGACGCCGAAGCCGGTCGACACCATCGCCGCACCGAACAGCGGCGAGCGGATATCGCTGAGCGGCAACACGCCGATAATCGCGCCGTCCCGCTCCGCGACCAGATAATGCGCGCGCTGGCCGCAACCGTCCGCCCCCGCCAGCAGCCAGCCGGTACGGTGGAAAGGCGTGGTCCCCGGCTGGGCGTCGACAAAGGCGTCGATCCGCGCGCAGTCCTCGGCGCGCGCCAGATCGGCGACGCGGATCGTCGGCGCCGGCGCGGTCATGCCAGCCGCGCCGCTTCCTCGGCTGCGAGCTGGTCGACACGGCCCCAATCGTGACGGGTCAGCAGACCGCGCAGCTTGCCCGCCATCGCGCCCAACCGGCTATAATGCCGCACGCGCGAGCGCAGGGGCGCATTGCGGATGCGCGGCTGGTCGGGATCGACCTCCCAGGGGTGGAAATAGAAGATCGCGCCATGCGCGTCGCGCTGGACCTGCCCGACCGCGATATCGGTCAGCCGGGCGGGCAGCATCCGGAAGAAGCCGCCGCCGGTCGCCAGACGCCGCGCCCCGAACTGCGCCACCGTGACCGGCAATTCGATCAGCCCGGCATCGGCGAGCGGCCGCCAAGCGTAACGCGGCGACTCCGCCCAGCCATAATGGTCGTGGCGCAGCGGCGCGACGCTGGAGGAATAGCGATAGCCCGCCTCGGCCAGTACCGGATGCGCCCATGGCGTCCGTCGGTCGATCGAGAAACTCGGCGCGCGATAGCCGGTCACCGCCTGCCCGCCCGCATCCTCGATCGCCGCCTTGGCACGAGCCAGGTCGGCGCGAAACTGGTCGGCCGTCATGGTGAAGACGCGCTGATGGTCCCAGCCATGGCTCGCCATCTCATGGCCCGCATCGACGATACGACGGATCAGGCCGGGATGGCGATGCGCGACCCAGCCGAGCGTGAAGAAGGTCGCGCGCGTGCCCGTCTCTGCGAACAGCGCCAGGACGGCATCGGTATTGGCCTCGACCCGGCTGTCCAGCCGGTCCCAGTCGCTCTTGTCGATCGTACGCTCGAACGCGCCGACCTGAAACCATTCCTCGACATCGACCGACATGCCGTTGATCGGTCGCGGCCGCTGCGATCCCTCGCCCGCCAGGGGCTCAGGCGGCATGGCCCCACGCCCCCGGTCGGATCGTGGCGGCGGCGTCGCGGCGGGCCTCGCTGCGTCCATCGCGATTGTCGATCTCGGTCCAGTCGACCAACAGCGTCAGGACCCGGCGCAGCGCCGTCTCCTGCTGTTCCAGCCGCGCCTCGAGTTGCGCGACCCGGTCCTCCAGTGCGGCGGTGGACGATGCCGGGGTCGGCTTTTCCTGTACCGGCGGCTGTGCCGGCGCGGGCGCGGGGATCGGGCGCAGCGACACGGGCTCGGGCGCTGGCGGCGGCGCGACGACACGATGCGTGCCACGCGGCGTCTCCGCCCCCGGTGTGATACGGGTATGGGTGATCGGATGGGCAGGCTGGCCCGGCGCGGGCGCGGCATGGCCATTCACCCCAGAGCGCAGCGTGCCGCCCATCGGGAACGTCGCGGCGCCAAGCGTACCGGCACCGAAAAACGAACCGTTGCCCAGTGCGACCGGGGTTTCGGGGGGAGCAGGCTGCGTGGGAACGGCGGCGGGTGCCGGCTGGGCATGGTCCGCCGTCCTGTCGCCGCCCATATCCGCGGCCATGTCGGCGGCGACGCTTTCGACCGTCGCCTGACCGATCAGTTCGACGCCTTCGATCGCGGCCTGCAGCAGGACACGGCCCGCCAGCACGTTCAGGCGGCGCGGCACGCCCCCCGATGCGGCATAGAGCGCGTCAAAGGCATCGGCGGCGAAATCGGGGCGGCCCGTCCAGCCGGCAACGGCCAGGCGGTGCGCGATGTAATCGGGAACCTCCTCGGGATCCATCGGGTCGAGGTGATGGATGGCGATGATGCGCTGGCGCAGCTGCTCGACAGCGGCCGAGCCCAGCAGGCGCTCGCGAAATTCGGGCTGCCCGACCAGCAGGATCTGGAGCAGCGCATGGCCCCCCGCCTGGAAGTTGGACAACATCCGCAGTTCCTCGAGCGAGGCGAGCGGCAGCGCCTGCGCCTCGTCGACGATCAGCAGGATGCGGCGGCCATCACGCGCGACGCCGTGCAGCGCCCGCTCGATCGCGCCGAGCAGCGCGGCCTTGGTCAGGCCCTGCGCATCGACGCCGAGCTGCCCCGCCACGACGCGCAGCAGGTCATGCGGCTCGATCGCGGTCGACACGATATGCAGGACGCGCAGGCGACGCGTGTCGAGCGTCTCGACCAGATGGCCGACCAACGTCGTCTTGCCCGCACCGACATCGCCGGTGATGACGATGAAGCCCTCGCCCTGCGCCAGGCCATAGCCCAGATAGGCCATCGCCTTGCCATGCGTGGCCGTCTGGAACCAGAAACGCGGGTCCGGCGTCAGTTGAAACGGGCGTTCGCCCAGACCGAAATGGGTCTCGTACATTATCGTGCCTTTCGGCCGGTCAGAATTGGTACCGCGCGGCGACCAGGGCCTGCGCCGACAGCGCGTTGCTCAGGTCCCCGACCGAATAGTGGTACAATCCAACCGACGCGGTTGTTCCGAGCCGACCGAAGTTGCGGTAATAGCTGGCGGTCGTTCCCAGCGACACCACGTCCTCGGCACCCGCCAGCCTAGAGGCATAATAGTTAACGAAGCCATTCACGTTAAGCCCCGAATTCGGACCGAACGCTTTCCCCAGGAAAATCTGCGCGTAATAGCTTTCGTCCTCGGCGCCATAGACGATGATGCCGGGCGCCGTGTCGGGCGCAAAGAGCCGCCGGTTGGAATAGCCCAGCCCGAAGCCCAGTGTGGTGCGTCCCTGCGAGACGGTCATCGTCGCATCCACACCCCGCGCGCGATAGACCGAGGTCTGGACCGATTGCAGCACATCGTTCAGGCATCCGCCCGGCGTCGTGCCGCTGGCCGAAAAGACGCACCCGTTGAATTGCTGCCCAAAGGCGTCGCGCGTCTCGACGAAATTGGTCGGCAGGTTGGACAGCCCGTTGTTGAGCTGGCGACCGAAGGTCTGGACACCGTCGTAGAGCGACGCCTGCAGCACGATGCTGCGCGACGCCTGATAGCGCGCGCGCCCGGTCACGCTGAACGAACCGTAACGCTCGCCGACATGCCCCTCCACCGAGGTCCGGCGATTGGGCCGCCAGATTACGCCCGCGTCGTAATAGACGCCTTCGGTATGATAGGCGATGCGGCGCTGGCCATTGGGATCGGTGACGAAGCGGCCGCGATCGTCGAAGACGGGGCGGCCATTCGCGTCGAGCTTGGCATCGCGCTGGCTCGACTCGATCTTTTCATACCCCACCCCGGCGGTCAGCGCGACGTAAGGCGAGATGGGCTTGAGCACGTCGCCGCGCACGAACCAGCCCTCGTAACGCTGCGACAACTGTCCCGCATCGTCGCGGTTATAGGCGGTGTTCAGCGACACGCCGACCGGCAGGATCGCACCCGGCCGCGCGGTCGCGCCGACCGAAGCGACCTGGTTCACGCTGTCGCTGAAATAGTCCAGGCGCGGCTGACCGGCCGCCAGCCCGCCATAACCCGGCGTCTCCGCCCGGGTATAGCCCAGTCGGTAATTCGCGCCGATCTGCACCGGCCCCGCATTCGTCGTCAGCGAAGGGCCGACATAGGCCGTATAGACCTGCGAGATGTTGCCGACATTGCCGACCAGGACGCCCGGCGCCGCGCCGCGAATGTCCGCACGCGCCCGCGTCGCCAGCGCGCCGCCGTCGATCGTAAGTTCGGGCGTCACGCGGTAAGAGCCACGCGCCAGGCCGCTATGGATGTCGCCGCTCCCCGCCCGGTCGCCCCAGCCGATGCGGTGCTCGTAGCGATAGCTGATCTGCCCCTGCGCCCGCGCGGTCTGCACCTGCGCGTTCACGCCCGCGGCCAGCGTGGTGTAGGTGACCGCATCGCCGCTGTTCAGATCGGCGTTCAGGATCTGCCCGACCTCGACATAGGGGCTGATCCGGGCGCGCGGCTGGCCCGCTGGCGCGGTGGGATTGCTATCCTGCGCGGCGACGGGCTGTGTCGGCGCCGGCGCCGAGCTGGCACCGCCCAGCGCCTGTGCACCCAGCGCCGACGGCCACGCCGCCAGCGCCCAGGCGGCGCCGATCAGGACGGGCCGCCCCATCGTCATTTGCCCGGGTCCTTGCCGTAACCGCCATAATAGCCGAACCGGCGGCTGCCTGGCACGAAGGCGACGCTGTTCAGGACCAGCTGGATATGCTCGCACGCATCGAGCAGCGCGATCGCGGCCGAGACTTCGCTTTCGGGCGTGCGGTCGGCGCGGACCACCATCATCACCTGCCCCGCCAGCATGGCGAGGACCGAGGCGGACGAGGCCGCGAGCGCGGGCGGCGAATCGAAGATGACCAGACGGCGGGGATTGGCGGACAATAGCCGCTGCAACACATCGCGGGTGCGCGCGGAGGCCAGCAGCTCGGTATCGCTCGCCGTCTTCGTGCCGCAGGGCAGGACCGACAGATGCGGGACGTCGGTCGGCATCACCAGCGACTCCACGTCGATGCTGGCATCGTCCAGCGCGTCGAGCAGCCCCGGCCCCTCGTTCAGGCCCAGGCGGCCCAGAACGTCGGGCTTGGCGACATCGGCATCGACCAGCAGCACCTCGGTATCGCGCTCGGCCGCCATCGACAGCGCCAGGTTGACCGAACAGAAGGTCTTGCCGTCCTGCGGTCGCGCCGAACAGACCAGCACGACCCGCGCCTTGTCCTCGTCACCGCCCGCGACCAGCCGCTGGCTGGTGATGATCAGCTGTCGCTTGACCAGCCGGAACTCCTCGGCCAGCGGCCCGATCGGCGCGCCGGGCACGATCATGCCGTTTTCCGCCAGCATCGCCCGGTCCACCCGCGCGACATCGGACTGGCCCGGATCATACTCGCTCGCCAGAAACGCGTCGTCGTCGGCCGAGGCCAGGAATTCAGCCGGAATGGCGCTGAGCGAGGCGGGTGGTTCCGCGTCCAGAGCGGGCGCCAGCGTCGGTTCGGCGGGCGCGAAGGCATCGGGCCGTGGCGGCGCGGGCGGCGGCGTCCATCGGCGCGGGCGCTCGGCGACCGGCTCCTCAGGCGCAGGCGCAGGTGCGACGTCTTCCGGTCCACGCGTATAGGACTGGAAGTCGTACACGTTCGCCGCACGTTCGAGCAGCGACGGTTCCCGACGGGGTTTAGGGGGTTTCACGCTCCTGTTCACGCGGCCATTCCCCGTTGCAATAGCTCGATCGCGACGACCATCCCATAGGCCGCGCCCAGGGCCGCCGTCCCGCCAAGGAACAGTTTCAGCCGCTGCGTACGGGTCGCCGCCTGTCCGCGCGTCACGACCTCCCCGATCGAACCGATCACCGGCAGGCCCATCGTGCGCTGCAACGACTGGGGCGTGGTGAAGGTCTGGCGCAGCTTGGAGAGCGCAAAGGCCGACCCGACGCCCAGGCCCAGCCCCGCCAGGAACACGCCGGTCAGCAGGAGCATCCTATTGGGTGCGGAGGGTGCACGCGGATAGGTGGGCGGGTCGATCACGCTGAAACGCATCGAGTCGGTCTGGTTCTGCGCCTGTCCGCGCAGGGCGACCTGCTCGCGCTGGCGAAGCAGTTGGTCGTAGCTGTCCTTGAGCACCTGGTAATCCCGGTCGATCGCCCCCTGCTGCGCCGCCGCTTCGGGATCGGTGGCGAGACTGGCGTTCAGCCGGTCGAGATCGTTCTGCAACTGGCTCTTGCGCATCTTCAGGCTGGCGAGTTGCGACTGTTTCTCCGCCGCCATCGACTGGAGCGACATGTAGAGCGGATTGGGTTGTCCCCCGACACCGCCCCCGGCGGGTTCGGCCTTCACCGCCGCCTGGGCCGCCGCCAGCTGGCTCTTCAATGCGATGACGTCGGGGTGGTTCTCGGTATAGCCGCGCGCACGGGCATCGGCGAGCTGGCCCTGGATCGCCGCCAGGCGCGCGCGCGCCGGACTGACGGCGATGCCGCCGCCTTCGCTGACGGTACGCGGCGTGCCCGCCAGCTGGCCCTGCACCGCCGCGACACTCGACTGGGCGGCGGCCAGGTCGCTGTCCACCTGCGCCATTTGCGAGCGGGCCAGGCCGATCCGGTCGGCGACCGATCCGCTGCCGGGCAGGCCGCCCATGAACTGGTTCTGATACTGGGCGCGCTTGGCCTCGGCGATCTGCAGCTGTTTCTGGCGGTCGTTCAGCTGCTTGTCGAGGAAGGTCAGGCTCTGGTTCGTGTTGTTGCGATCGCCCGACAGGTTGGATTCGACGAAGATGTCGATCAGCTTCTGCGCCACCTGCTGCGCCAGCTTGGGGCTCGATTGGGTGACGGTCAGCTGGAAGATCGTGTCCTGCTGGTTCTCGATCTTGATCGCCTGGGCCAGCTGCGCGACGCGCGCGGCGACATCGGCGTCGTTCGACACGGTACTGGCCAAGTCGGTGCCGCGCACCACCTTTTGCAGGTTGATCGCCGAGATCAGCGTCTGGCGCACCTGGTCGACCGAGCTGGACGATCCGCCCGCACCGGCGGCCATGCCGTCGGGCAGGATCTGTGTATTCTGGACCGCGATGCGCGCGCGCGATTCATATTTGCTGGGGATCTGGGCGACGAACAGCCAGCCCAGGATGCACACCGTCCACGCCACCACCAGCGCCAGCCAGCGCCGGATCCATATGGCGTGGATCGCGATCCGGATCTCGTCCTGAATGCTCGACACCCCGGCGCGCCTCAGAACATCGATTCGGGGATGATGATGACGTCGCCCGGCTCCAGCCGGACATTGGCCGACGAATCGCCCTTGCGCAGCAGATCGTTGATCTGGAGCGCATATTCGCGCTGCTTGCCGGTATCGCGATCGGTGCGGACCAGCTTGGCCTTGTTGCCCGCTGCGAACTGGTTGAGCCCGCCCACCGCGATCATCGCGTCGAGCAGCGTCATGTTGGCGCGGTAGGGGATGTTGGCGGGCCGCTCGGTCGCACCGACGATGCGCACCTGCTGGCTATAGGTGCCGGAGAAATTCTCGACGATCACCGACACGATCGGGTTGGAGACATATTCCGACAGCGCCTTCTTCATGTCGTCGGCCAACATCGCGGGCGTCTTGCCGACGGCGGGCATGTCGTTGACCAGCGGCGTGGTGATCCGGCCGTCGGGACGCACCTGCACCTTGGTCGACAGGTCGGGATTGCGCCAGACGAAGATGTTGAGTGTGTCGAGCGGGCCGATGACATATTCCTCGCCCGGCTGCTCCTTGCGCGCGACGAAGCCGGCCGAGGGCAGTTCGGGCTTGGCCGGGCCGGTCGAACAGGCGGTCAGCGTCGAGGCGATGAGGCCTGCGAGCAAGAGAGGGCGGGCGAACGATGCCATGCGAACGAATCTCCTGAGCCCGTCGCCCCCCAGGATACGGAGACAAAAGGCAAATTGCGCATCGTCGTTATGCCGCCCAAGAGGTGAACATAGCGTTATGCTGGCCCGCCCTCGCCCAGAACTTCATCGGCGGGGGGATGGCCCAGAAACGCCGCCGGGCTGGCCGTGGCGCCATAGGCGCCCGCGAGGAAGATCGCGACGATATCGCCCGGCGCGGCGGGGGGCAGCGCGACCCGGTCGCCCAGCCGGTCCAGCGGCGTGCAGAGCGGCCCCACCACCGACACCGTCTCCACCGCCTCCGCCCCCATCGCGTGCGCGCCCATCGCATGCGCCAGTGCCAGCGGATAGTTGCGCCGCACGACCGTGCCGAAATTGCCGCTCGCCGCCAGTTGATGGTTTAGCCCGCCGTCGAGGATCAGGAAACGCTCGCCCCCGCTGTCCTTCCGGTCAATCACCCGCGCCAGATAGACGCCCGCCTCCGCGACCAGCCAGCGGCCAAGTTCGATCGCGAAATGGCTGTCGGTGAGGATCGCCGGGCGCTCGACAAGGGCACGTTCGAGCGCCGCGCCCACCGTCTCGATGTCCAGCGCCTTGTCGCCCGCGAAATAGGGCACGCCGAACCCGCCGCCCAGATTGACCAGCGGCGGCGCATGACCGACCTCTTCGGCCAGTCGCGCGGCAAGCGCGATGGTGGCGGCCTGCGTGTCGATGATCGCCTGCGGGTCGAGCGCCTGGCTGCCCGCATAGATATGAAAGCCGCGCCAGTCCGCCTCCGCCGCGATCAGCTGGCGGACCAGCGCGGGCACGCGCTCGGCGTCGATGCCGAAGGGCGATGGCCGTCCGCCCATTTTCATCCCCGATCCGCGCAGCTCGACATCGGGGTTCACCCGCACCGCGAGGCGCGGCGTCCGACCCAGCCGTTCGGCGATGGCGAGCGCGCGGGTCGCCTCGCCCTCCGACTCCAGGTTGATCGTGACGCCCGCCTCGATCGCGGCGGTCAGTTCCGCATCGCGCTTGCCGGGCCCCGCAAAACTGACCGGTTTGCTCAGCCCGATGACCTTGGCCAATTCCCCCGCCGAGGCGACGTCGAAGCCGTCGACCAGTCCCGCCATGACGCCCAACAGGGGCACGAAGGGATTGGCCTTGATCGCATAATGAAGGTCGATCGACGGAAAGGCCGCGCGAAACCGCGCCACGCGCGCCGCCAAGATGGCGGGATCATAGACGAACAGCGGCCCGTCGCGGCCGTCCATCCAATCGGCCGCGCTCCGCCCTGCGATCGTCAGCGCGCCCCGCTGTCCGGCATATTCGGGCGGGATCGGGCCCATCGGCTTGGTCATGTCACATCCTTGTCGGCCAGCACCCGGCGCAGCGCGGCGCGGTCCAGCTTGCCATTGGCGTTGCGCGGCAATTCCTCGCGCCAGTCCACGCGCGCGGGCTGCATGAAATTGGGCAGGTCGCGCTTCAAGCGGGCCCGCAGGTCCGGCTCGCGGGCCGGATCGCCCGCCAGGATCAGGACGATCGCCTGCCCCTGCCCCTCGTCCGCAATGCCGAAGGCGACCGCCTCGCGCGCCTCGCCGCCGGAGAGCACGGCCTCTTCGATCTCCTGCGGGCTGATGCGGTTGCCCGCGACCTTGATCATCTCGTCATCGCGGCCGACGAAGCGCAGCAGTCCGTCCGCGCCCTCGACCACCGTATCGCCCGACCAGACCGCCCGCTCATGCCCTGGCGCGGGGCGGAAGCGCTGCGCGGTCCGCTCGGCATCGCGCCAATAGCCCTGCGCGACCAGCGGTCCGGCATGGACCAGCTCGCCCGGCTCCCCCGGCCCGGCGCGGCTGCCGTCGGGGCGCAGCACCATCACCTCGGCAAAGGGAATGGCGCGGCCGATGGCGTCGGGATTCGCGTCGATCAGCGCGGGATCGAGATAGGTCGAACGGAACGCCTCGGTCAGACCGTACATGGCGTAGAGGTCCGCGGCCGGAAACAAGGCCCGCAACCCCCGGACCAGCCTCGGCGTCAGCGCGCCCCCCGAATTGGTCAGTCGCCGGATCGAGGCGACCGCTTCGGGCGGCCAGTCCGCACCCAGCAGCTGCGTCCAGAGCGGCGGGACCCCCGCCAGCGTCGTCGCGCCGTGCCGGACCACCGCCTTCACCACATCGCGCGGGGTCAGATAATCGAGCGGCGCGACCGCGCCCCCCGCGACCCAGGTCGAGAGAAGCTGGTTCTGCCCATAATCGAAGCTGAAGGGCAGCACGCCCAACACGCGGTCGTCGGGCGCCAGCTTCAGATAGGCCGCCACCGCCACCGCGCCGTACCAGAGATTGGCGTGGCTCAGCATCACCCCCTTGGGGCGGCCGGTCGATCCCGATGTATAGAGGATCGCCGCCAGCGCATCCGTATCCACCGCCGACCGGGGCAGCGGATCGCCCTGCCCCGCCTCGACGGTCAGGGCCACGTCGTGGGGCACGTCCCCCTCCTCTAGCGTCGCAGCGCGTGGGGGATGGGTCAGCAGCATCGAAGCGCCGCTGTCCGCCAGGATATGCGCGACCTGTGCGCGCTTGAGCAGCGGATTGACCGGCACATGCACCAGCCCCGCACGCGGCGCGGCGAGCGGCATCAACGCGGCGATACGGGTCTTGGGCAACCATGTCGCGACCCGCGCGCCGGGCGCGAAACGCTGCGCCGCGAGCCACCCGGCCAGCCGCGCCACCGCCTCCTCGGTCTGCGCATAGGTCAAACCGCCCTCGCGATCGAGCAGCGCCGGAGCGTCCGCCGCCCCGCGCAGAACATGGTCGATCGGATAAGCGGTCGGATCGAGGGTCATCGGGTCATCTACAGGGGGGCGTGCCACAAAGTCGAGCGCCCCAAGCGCCCCCTCCCGCAAGCGGGAGGGGCTGGGGGAGGGCCTGGGTCTCCGGCGGTGTCCTCGAATCCGGCACCCCAATCCAGGACTCGCGCCAGGCGACCGACTGCCCGGAGTTGCTGACCGCGTCCCCTCCCCCAACCCCCTCCCGCCTGCGGGAGGGGGCTTCCCACGCCGCGCCATACTTATTTCTTCCCCCCTCCCGCAGGCGGGAGGGGGGAAGAAATAAGT
>Ga0209816_1001746_pt1 | contig 15995 bp, 17 predicted proteins | sample CoawatmetaG01DNA_FD_187509 | JGI IMG/M metagenome (GOLD analysis project Ga0209816, IMG submission 187509) | Marine microbial communities from the West Antarctic Peninsula - Coastal water metaG017-DNA (SPAdes) (version 2) | ecosystem: Environmental > Aquatic > Marine > Coastal ... | reverse complement strand
GATTTAGATGGGGTGGTAAGAGATGCAAATATAAAATACATCTTGCCAAACTCTATTCCATATGTTATACTTAGGTATAATCAAGAGAAAGATTCGTTATGAAAAGATATTACAAATCAGAAGAAATCAACACCAAGAACCATTTCCTCGTAAACACCATATGGCCAGTTGCGGGTAGTAAGAAGGGTGATGAATACAAGATAACAATGCACGATAAGGGCTTTACATGTGAGTGCAAAGGGTTCATGTACAATAGTAAATGTAGACACACAAGACAAGTAGTAAGGAGTATAACAAATGAGTAAACAAAAACACCATATCATACCAAGATATATTTGTAAGGAGTTAGGCATAGACCCTGACTTTGATGAGAACATCGTAGAGGTGGACAGATTAGATCACGCCCTCATTCATTGGGGATATAAGTGTGATGACCTAGAACCATTGTTTGAGTATATCACACCAGCACAATGGATAATAGACCTTATTCCAAGGGGAGACAATAGGGATATATGGGCTGCACAGATACTTGCAGAAGGTGAGATAGATGGTATAGACATGTCTGGTGAGAATCATCCAATGTGGAAGGGTGGTATTTCATATGATATGAAGGCATACTATGCATCACCAGAGTATAAGGCATATGATAAGAAACGTCGATCAACACCAGAACATAAAGCACATCAGAAGGCATATATGAAGGCATATCAACCCACACCAGAGTATAAAGCATATCAGAAGGCATATATGAAGGCATATCGTCAAACACCAGAACATAAAGAATATATGAAGGCATATAATAAGAAACGTCGATCAACACCAGAGTATAAAGAATCTGTGAATAAACGTCAATCAACACCAGAACATAAGGCATATAAGAGGGCATGGTATGCTAAGAAGAAGGCCGAGGCACAGAGTTAAGGTTACGCTAGAACCATTTATGGGGTTTTGCGGATAAGTCTTCCACAGAATCCCATAAATACCCATATTTCCCCAAATCAATTAAAGCTTTAAATAAACATATCAGAGATGTAGACTAAATCCACAGACTCTCAGTTTAATTACCACACTCACCCCATATATAACAGAGAATAATTCAATAAAACGCCGGAAAGCGCTTGCCAAACCCTTGCCAGTATGTTATTATCTGCTTGTAGGATGGTTATAAGGAATAAAGATATGTATATGGAACATCATGAATACAAAGAGATGTATATGGAGAATTGTATGGAGAGTGGTGAGAAGCCCTCAGTTAGTGGACTAAAGAAGTTCATTGAGTGGCGTAAGAGTGTAGAGAAATTCTTTGATGAGAATTATTCAGAATAAGCTACGATTGTTGTTGCCATTCTCTATAGTGTGTGGTACTATAAAGATAATGAAGAGAGACTTCTGGAGATGGATTCGCCATCTAGGGCATATGCCACTGTTAGTCTCTCATGAGGAATTAATAATGAGTAAAGTAAGTTTAGTTGCAGACGGTTGGAAGAACAAAGACACAAGAGTGGTGCTTTGGGCTATAGGTGGTGAAGGTGGTTATGCCTATGAGTTAGAGGAAGGATGCCGTACCTCTTTGATGAACTGCTCTTATGAGTATGCCATAGAGAAGGTTAAGCGCCTATGCTCTGAGACTAACGCTGTGTGTGTATACTAATGAGTAAGTATAAACTAAACTACAAGTATTGGTTAGGGTATGCAGTAGGAACATTTGAGAGTTATGCACTTAGTGTGCGGTGCTTCTTCTTAGATAAGTAGTATCAGGAGAACAGCCCCCACTGGGCTAAAAGTAAATCATCGCATAAAAGTGATGGGGGGCTGGCTAATCTATAAATGCAATAGGTTCCCTAATGAATATTTCGAGCAACCACAGAATTTAATCAGAGAAAAGGAAACACCAACCCATGAATGATCACACCAACTCCGTAGATATTATGGCACTAACAGTATTTAAACGTGAGCTGATTGATATCGATGTATTGAAAGTAACCGTAGACCCTATAATTCGTAACTATCTGAAGGATAGGATAGAGCAAATGGAAAGCCCCCACCCCCAAACCTGAGCGATAGTCGTTTACTTAACTGGGAAAAAAATATACCCGATATATTTCAGTAAGGGGGTTGCCTTCCCAGTAATACTATGTTACAATATACAGGAAAAATTAAACAGGAGAATTGAATTGAATGATTTCTTAAAGACAGTTGCGGCCATGAATGAATATGGTGGATTGGTAGATGATGGTGTAGAGGCGGGTGATGTATCTTCCTTTATTGACACAGGTTCGTATGTGTTTAACGGTCTTCTATCTGGAAGTATATATGGAGGCCTTGCATCTAACAAGATTACAGTTCTAGCAGGGGAGAGTGCAACAGGTAAGACATATTTCCTTATGGGTATTGTAAAATCCTTTCTAGACAAAGACCCAAATGCTGGTGTCATATACTTTGAAAGTGAAAGTGCGATTACTCGACAAATGGTTGTTGATCGTGGTATTGACCCGAAGAGAATGGTGATGATGCCTGTCACAACCGTACAGGAGTTTCGTACACAGGCAATTCGAGTCCTTGACCAGTATCTTGCACAGGATGCGTCAGACAGGCAACCGATGATGCTCTGCCTTGATAGCCTTGGTATGTTGAGTACAACGAAAGAGGTCGAGGATACAGAGGCCGGTAAAGAAACACGGGATATGACACGAGCTCAGTTACTCAAGGCGGCGTTTAGAGTTCTAACACTAAAGCTCGGCCGGGCGAAAGTTCCGATGGTAGTCACGAATCACACATATGATGTGGTTGGTTCTATGTTTCCACAAAAGGAAATGGGCGGGGGAAGTGGATTGAAGTATGCTTCTAGTGCTATCGTGTATCTGAGTAAGAAGAAAGAGAAGGAAGGTACAGAGGTAATAGGTAATATCATTCATTGTAAGAACCACAAGAGTAGGTTGACCAAAGAGAATAAAATGGTTGATGTGCGTTTGACTTATGATAAGGGACTTGACCGTTACTATGGACTGTTAGACTTGGCATTAAAGTATGATATCTTTAAGAGTGTTTCGACACGAGTTGAGCTTCCTGATGGAACCAAGACGTTTGGTAAGACGATTAATAATAACCCAGAGAAGTTTTTCACTGAGGACATTATGCACCAATTGGATATTGCAGCTGAAACTGAATTTAAATACGGAGTAAAAGACTATGATCAAAGCACAGAAGAAGAAACCGTTATTGAAAAGAGTGACGATTGAGTACTATGAGGATATTACTGGCGGAACTGTCAACACACCAGAGACAACTAGAAATATCCGTGTTGTAACCACAACAGAACGTTGGTGTGGCTCTGCTAAGGGTGATCCTATTACAGCTTCATCATTCGAGATTCTTTAAAAATGAAAACAATATTAAATCGTTTGAAACATTGGTACAAAATTAAGATGATGGGTTCACCTGTTCCTAATTATTTATCAGGTAAACAGACATTGAAAGTAAAAAAATAAATGAAAACAATAATATGTGATATCGACGGAACTCTATTAAACTACTTACATGATAAACCATTGAGTGAACGTGGTGATCATGATCATGTAGCATTGCCTGGCGCAGCAGAGAAGATGCGCCAGTGGGAAGTGCAGGGTTGCCGTATCATAATCATAACTGGCCGCAGAGAGAGTGATCGTGCAAGAACAGTTATGGAGTTGGAACAGGCTCGTATTCCCTATGATATGTTACTGATGGGATTTGCTGATACTGGTAGAGTTCTCATTAATGATGTTGGTGCGAAGGGTAATTGTAAGGCTCATGCTGTATCATTACCTAGAGATCAGGGGTTTGATGAGTATGATTGGGATCAAGTAGGACTATGAAACATAAAGATTGGCATACGCCAGGGTACGGCACAGAGAAGGTCGGGCCCTTTCTTGGTTCTCTCGTAGAATTGTCACGCCCACAGAAGATACTTGAGATTGGATTTGGTTATACCACACCATTTCTACTTGAAGGTTTAAGAAATTGTGTGGAAGGATTGGTATGGGATAGTAATTGTGATAACGATTACTTAGAAAAACCATATGAACCTAAGTTTGTTGTTATTGATGACCAGAGTCTAGAAGAAAAATCAGAGCGAAAAGATTTTCGGAGAGACTCTCTGGTTAACGATGATTTGGTTGACTTCATTGAGGGAGACTTTAAGAGTGACGCCATAAAGGATAGAGTTAAGTCGGATTACCCTAATGGGTTTGATCTAGTATGGTTTGATTGTGGTGGGCCAAATGAATATCAATGGTTTATGGACAACTGGTGGGATGATATGGTTAATGAGTATGCCTTGTTTCATTTCACCTACTTTAGAGGAGAGTTAAATAACAACGGTAAAATAATAGATAAGATTATGGGACAATACGATAGTGATAAAATGAAATGGTCAAAATTGTCTCGTATGGATATCGTTGAACCTCATAAGTTCAAGCAAGGTAGTGTAACAATGTTAAAAAAGGATAAAAAATAATGATTGGCAATAATGTGAAGTGGATGGATGAATACGGGGATATTAATTCTGGTGAAGTCCTTAATATTTCATCTGATAAGTTTGATGATGTTAAGTATGAGGATGAATATATGTATTGGTCTAAGAAAACTAAGTCGTATCGCCCAGTAAAGGACAAGGATATGGATTCCATGTTTTTTGAAATCAAAGGCGAAGTGTATAACAATTTTATTACAATAAATGAGGTGATGGTATGAAAGTAAAAACTTTAACTGCTGAACAACAAGTCGAGGTTGGTGAGGTTCTTACTGGTGAGAAGTATCCTCTAGCAAATGTTCCTTTAAAGGAACGGCAGCTTCATGTAAGAACTTTGCAAAGTCTAACTAGCGAGGTTTATAATATTTCACTTAAAGGTGGCCGTACTAAATCTGTTCGTAATAGAATTGCAAGACTTGAAAGGGTAATTAAATTTAAGACTGAGTTATTTGAGGAGGCTATGAAACAAAATGAGCGCACTAGCAGGACTAGCGAAAACACTTAAACGTTCTACTATGTTCGATAGGGCTGCCCTATCAAGAAACTTTAATGAGAAGTTTCCTATCATCACTCTTGACTTGAACCATCTCTCAAGTAATCTTTTGCATGATGATCATGAAATGATTAATGAATTGTTGTTGTACGATCCTCTTATGACGATCAATGATAATCTTGAACTTCAGATTCGAGAGTGTGGTGATAGACAGCAAAAGAGAACAAACGTTAAAGCATATATGACCGATTGGTTCATGCAAGACAAGTCCACAGGGTTTAGATGGGTTTGTGATCGTGCAATTGAATTAGCAACAAAGAATAATCCACACCAAGTGGATATGATGTCTTATGATTGTTGGGGAGCAATCTACCGTGAGGGAGATCGTACCATCATGCACAACCACTGGCCGCATCTTTGGAGTTTCGTTTACTATGTCAATTGTCCAGCTGGGTCAGCACCACTAGTGTTTGATAAAGAAGTATCTAAGTATTCCGTAGAACCTAAGACGGGTCTTATGGTTATGTTTCCTGGCTGGGTTAACCATTCTGTTCCTAAACATGAAGGTAAAGAACGAATTATGGTTGCGGGAAATCTATCATTTAATCCTGCTAAAAGAATTTAAAGTATAAATATACCTTATATGATAAAATATAGAGTTATGCAAACTGACGTAGGATGCTTATGTAAGAATCTTTCTTATGATGAAGCCTATGAGGTTTTACAACAATTTATCGATTCGGGTGAAGAGAACTGCATCATAGAAGAATATGAGTGGATCGATCCTAAGCATTATCAACGACTTGGGCGTGATCCAGACTTACACTAATATAAGATACTAAATACTCTCATATAAGGAGTATTTATGGAAAACAGCGGCATAAATAACTACATGGGCCGAGATGGTTTTATCTGGTTCATTGGTGTAGTTGAAGATAGAAACGATCCACTAGAGTTAGGTAGAGTTAGAGTTCGGTGTTTGGGATACCATACCGATGATCTTTCTGCTATTCCCACAAGTTCTTTACCTTGGGCCCACGTTATGCACCCCACTACTGACCCATCTATGCATGGTATGGGAACAACTCCATCATTTTTAGTAGAAGGCGGATATGTATGTGGATTCTTCCGTGATGTAGGTGAACATCAACAACCTGTAGTTATAGGAACACTTCCTGGCATACCTGAGAGCTCTGGTGGTAAAGAATCTACTTACTCTAAAGGGTTTAATGACCCTAGACATAAAAATTCAAATCAAACTAACGTTAATGGTGGAAAAGATTATGCCATGCCATATGACGATGAAACTTTTAATCCTACCGATAGGTTAAAGGATATTGGTGGTGAGATTGAAGGTGAAGTAAAGAAGGAAGTCCGGCCCGACTATGGGAAAGAATCTTATGGTCCATATCCACTAGGTGGATTTGTTAACGGTAAGGATGATAAGGACGGAGTATTCTCTAGAGCCTCTGGTCATAGTTTTGGTGAATCTGATACCAATCGCCTTGCAAGGGGAAGTGGTCATGGAGTATTATCCGCAAAGGATAATGCATATACTTCATATGTTATGATCCCCCACTCTGATCAAGTGGCTAGAGAAGATGATCCACGTTATAGTGATAAGACAGCAAGAAATTCTGGCATTGATATCTATGGAAACAAAGTAAAAAAAGATGATGCATTTCTTGATAATGCGGGTAAGTATTCTACGATGGCTGGTAAATCTACTGGGCCAAATGTTAATCCTCGTGTATCTTTTATTAAAGAAAATGATGACATAGATGATAAATCATCTCATCCTATTCCTGCTGCTGGTGCGCCTCAAACCATTGATGCAAGCCGTACCGAAGATAAAATTAATCCCTTAATGAACGTAGATGATTCTACTCTGACAAATGAGAAGTGGAATGAACCTCGTACATCTGACGTTAATAAAAACGGCCGTCCACGATACGGAGCGAAGTATCCATACAACCATGTCTTTGAGTCAGAGAGTGGACATATCAAAGAATTTGATGACACGCCTGGATCAGAACGTATCCATGAGTATCACACGGCGGGAACCTTTTATGAGGTTGACGCTGATGGAACCAAACACACTAGGGTAGTTGGAAATAACTATGAGATTATTGCGGGAACCAACTTTGTCAATATCAAGGGTGATGTAAATCTGACTATCGAGTCTAATTGTAAGACCTACATCAAGGGTGATTGGAACATACAGGTTGACGGCAACAAGTATGAAACAATTGGTGGTAATGCTCATGAAACAATTGGTGGTAATCATGTATCACTTATTAAAGGAGAACGAGAGCAAACAGTGGAGACAAATGTTATTGAGACATATGGCACAACCAAAGACAAACACTTTCATACAAGGCTTGTTACAGGTAGCACTAATGATACAGTATTGCGTAATGTGACAGAGACTTATGGAACTGATACAACACATTCCCGATCAACAACCATAACTGGAATAGATACTAAGTCTACAGGCCTATCCACTAACCTAACAACTGGTACTTCTTGGAATTATACGGTAGGAACCGCTTGGGATGGTACTACAGGAACAACATGGGATCATGAATCTACAGGTATTGTAACCATCGAAGGTGATAAAATTGAGTTGAACCCATAGGAGTATAAACTATGCCGGGTATATGTAGAGATACAACCGATACCGCTGGAGCTGCATTGATCAAGACGCAGACTAAGGTATTTGCAAATGGAGATGAGGTTATTGTGCATGGTGACACTGTTACTGCTCACCTATCAGGATTACATGCAGCTCCACCAACTATGATTGCTGGCTCCAAAAATGTTTTTATTGGTGGCATTGCAGTTTGTAATGCTGGTGATCTTGCAACTTGTGGACATGCGGCAAGCGGTTCATCAAATGTTATTGTAGGTGATTAATTAATAACCTATCTAATTCTTTATAAATAATAAAAACCACCTTGGAGTAGTAATGGCCACAGTAGAAAAAACACAGAGTTTTAAAAATTTAACTGCTCTAAGGGATGCTGAAGGAATTAATAATTCTAGCTCAAATGTCCGGCAGTATAGAGACTTGGATATGTTTTTTACTAAGAGGTCGAGAGACAGAGATGTTAATGTTCTAACCAACATAACTGCTGTGAAACGATCTGTGCGAAATTTGATACTCACAAATTTTTATGAAAAACCTTTTCATCCAGAAATAGGATGCGGTGTTAGGGGATTATTGTTTGAAAATGCAAGCCCATTAACTTCTATTGCATTATCACAAGCGTGTGAGGATGTTATTGCAAACTATGAGCCAAGGGCAAAAACTATTAGTGTTGATATTATACCAAAATTAGATAGTAATTCCTATGATTTGACCATTAATTTCACTATTGTGAATGCTCCGTCAGAATTAGTATCCTTAAACATACTACTGGAGGTATTGCGATAATGGCAAATAATCAAAAATTAGAGATATCGGGTCTTGATTTTGATACAGTCAAAACCAATCTCAAAACTTTTATGAAAAATCAAGACCAGTTTATTGATTACGATTTTGAAGGTTCTGGTATCAGCGCACTATTAGATGTGTTAGCATATAACACTCACTACCTTGGATTTCACGCAAACATGCTTGCGAATGAAATGTTCATTGATAGTGCGGCGTTGCGTTCTAGTGTTGTATCTCATGCTAAAACTTTAGGGTACGAGACAAGTTCAGTTAGAGCTCCAATAGCAAAAATTAATGTACAACTAAACGATACCACTTTAGGTACAGCAACAATGAATGCTGGCCAAGTATTCAATACAACTATTGATAATGTTACATATCAATTTGTGACCACATCCTCTTATACTTCATCTCAACTTGGTAACGGAATATTCTTTAACAATATCCCAATCTATGAGGGAACATATGTTACAACTAGATATACGGTTGACAGTACAAACGTCAATCAGAGATATTTGTTGAATAGTAATGTTGCAGATACAACTACCCTTGCGGTAACGGTACAAAACTCATCATCTGATTCGACTACATTAGTATATAATAAGGCAACTGACATCACTCAACTAACTGGCACTAGTTCAGTATACTACTTACAAGAAGTTGAAGATGGTCAATATGAAATTTATTTTGGTGATGGGGTTGTTAGTAAGAAAGTTAATGATGGTAATATTGTTATATTAAAGTATGTGGTTACTAATGTTGCCGAAGCAAATGGCGCATTTGCATTTACAAATTCGGGAGCAATAAATACCGTTACTAATATTACTGTGACAACCGTTGAAGTAGCTACTGATGGAGCTGACTCAGAAAGTGTTCAGTCTATAAAATTATCTGCTCCGTTAGACTATGCTGCACAAGGTCGGTGCGTTACAACTAATGACTATAAAGTTTATGTTCAAAAATTATATCCCAACGCTACTGCCGTTCAAGTGTTCGGTGGAGAGAATGGTTCTTTTGATCCTAGTCTTGGAGTTGTTTCCACACCAGAATATGGTAAGGTGTTTATTTCTGTTAGGAATGCGCTTGGAACAAATTTAACTCAAGTTGATAAGTCCAACCTAGTTAATAGTTTAGCGAAATTTACTGTTGCTTCAATTTCTCCTGTTATTGTTGATCCAGATTTCACTTATATATTATTAACATGTAACTTTAAATATAACTCTACTATCACCACGAAATCTAAAGATACAATTGTAAGTGAGGTTGTTCAATCTATATCAAATTATAATACTACGGAACTTGTTAAGTTCGATGCAATACTAAGACATTCAAAATTATTGAGTATTGTTGATAATACAGACCCAGCAATTACCAGTAATTCAATTATTCCTAGACTTGCAAAATATGTTATTCCATTGCTTGGAGAGTCTAGGTCATATAATACATATTTTAATAATGCATTATACAATCCTCATTCTGGTCATAACAGTCTTGATGGTGGTATATTAACTTCTACAGGATTTCACATTACGGGTAATACAAATGAACTTTTCTTTGATGACGATGGACTTGGTAATCTTAGGATGTATTATTTAACAGGTTCAACTCGAAATTACGTTAATGAGACAGCTGGAACTGTTAACTATAATAGTGGTGCAATAGCTATTGGTAATATATCAATATCAACAATTTCTCTTGTAGATGGTTTGGCCTCTACTAGTATTCGTATCACTGTTCTCCCAAGATCAAATGATATTGTTGCACTAAGAAATCAAATACTTGAAATTGATACGATTAATACTAAAGTCACAGGTGGAGTTGACACAATTGCTGTAGGTGACGAAGGTGGTGCTGCTCAGTTTGAAGCTTCCTCATCAACAGTAAACGCAACAGGAATTGGTTACTAAAAATGCCTTTTGATAGTGAATTTAATACAAAGATATCTCCCCTTATAGATGGACAGGTTCCTGATTATATTCAATCTGACCATCCAATATTTGTTGAGTTTCTTAAACAATATTATAAGTTTCTTGAATCTGCTCAGATAACTATTGACGGTACTATAGACCAAGTTTTATTAGAAACATTATCAGACAATTATTTAGTTTTAGATGCTACTGACATATCTGGTTCAAATGGAGCAGATAGAATTGTTTTTGAAAGTGGTAGCGGAACCACTGGTAAATTTGATATTGGTGAAACTATTACGGGAGTGACAAGTAAGGCTACTGCCACAATATTAGTGGATGATGATGAACAGTTGTTTATTACTGCTAACCAAAAGTTTATTGAGGGTGAAACTATTACAGGGGGAACTAGTAATGCTACTACTACCCTTAAAAAATATCGTGCAAACCCTGTACAAAATATTCAACAGTTATTAGAATACGCAAATCCAGATAATACTGTTGACCATTTCCTTTCAGCTTTTAAAGACTCCTTTATGAACTCTATCCCTCTGTCTCTTGCAAGTGGAGTATCCAAGAGAAATCTTATAAAACACATTAGAGATTTGTATGCAGCTAAGGGAACTTCCGAAGGACATAAACTTTTCTTTAGAATATTTTTGGGTGAAGAAGCAACTATAAATTACCCAGCAAAATATATGATGAGGTTGAGTGACGGTAAATGGGCAAATCCTCTAGCAATTCGATGTACTTCTGATTCTCAAGGAGCAACTCCATCTGAGATGGCTGGCCAACAGGTGACTGGCGCATCTTCTGGAACAACTGCTCAGATTATTGCGGTATCACAGTTCAATCAAGGCTCGGATTCTATTGTAGAATTTACTCTTAGAAGAGATAGTGTTCTTGGTACTGGATTTTCCCCATCTGAAACTATTACAGGTTATTCTCCAACTAATGATTACTCTATGCAGTTTACTATTCAAGGTATTGTGTTGTCCATAACAACTGGTGATTTTGGTGGCATTCTGTATAATAATGGGGATACAATAACGTTAGACCCACAAATTGGTAATGGTGCTTCTACCGCAAATATTAGTCAAGTTTCAACGGGGTCAATTAGTGATGTTATTATTGATGATGTTGGAACTGGATTTAATATTGGGGATGCAATTAAATTTACAAATGATTCTGATGACACCTCTATTAATAGTGCAAGAGCTTTTGTTTCTGTTACTGGCGGTAGGTTATCAGTTGAATATGCAGCTGATGAAACGTCTGGTGTTCTTGTTATAGAGACAGGAACAAACGAATCATTAGTATCAAGTAATATATTATTAAATGGTACTGCTCTTGCAACTGTAACAGGTGAACCATATGTAGTATTTGGTACAGCTAGAACATATAGTGATACACAAACATATTACTATCCACTATACCTAACAGAAAAAAGAGCATCTACTAAAAACCTCCTTGATGGACAAGTTACTGCTTTCATTTTTGACCAAATTCCTGACACCATATTTTATATGCCATCGAATAATATTAATACTGCTAAATCAACTTATGATAATTCATTATATAATTTGTTTCACTCAAGTACAAAAACATTGGATAGTGGGTTTTCCTTACGACAAGAGTCCAGCAACGTTGCCACTGGAATGGATGTCGCAACAAATAGTAATACTGAAGCTGAGTTGGGTGATTTACTTATATCTGAAATTGATGTATTAACAAGAGATTCTTATGGTACTGAAACAGACGGTATTATTCTTGAGGATGAAACTGTTGGTGATAATGATTCTGGTAGTATCAATAGAATTTTCTTGGCCGGTTCTGGAGGCGGGTATAGTAAACTACCTACTGCTACAGTTTCATCTGTAAATGGAATAAACGCCAAGTTGATTTGTTTAACAACTGATATTGGAGCCGTTACAGAGATTGAAATAATTGACTCTGGGTTTAAATATTCAACACCACCAACTGCAACTGCAAATACAAATTTAATTTTGAAGGATGTTTTTGGGTCGTTTGGAACTGGAAATACATTACAGACTCATACTGGATCAGTAGTTTCATTTGATAGCAGTACAAATAAACTTACAATTAGTTCCACTCCCACAAACCGACTTACAGGTGAAAATTCTTCAATTGTAAACGAAGGTATTGAACTTGAAGATTTTGATATTGTTGGCCCCGGCCGTTCTGATCTTGGTCCTATCAACGAAATCTTTAGACCTTTAGATGATGCAAATCAAGGAATATTAATAGATGGATTTTCAGAAGAGGGTGAAGGAATTGCAATTGAAAATTCATCTTATGAAGAAATAATACAAAATGCAAGTGAAGTTGATGTTTATCAAATCAATATGGAAATTGATGATACAGACTCTCTACTTGATGAAGGCATAGAATTAGAATCAGGTAGTTTTATTGTAGCTGATGAGTCTGGTAAATTTTTATTAGATGGTTTTTTACCGCCCATAAACCAGCGTATTGAAGACCATATTGTTCTTGAGGATGATACTGTTGGTAAAAATATATTCGGTGAACAACTAACAGGAGTTTTAATATTTAATTTTACTCCCAAAGATATTAATGATAATATTAGATTAGAGGGGGGTGAATTTGATTTAGATAATGTTGAATTGGAAACTTCTACTGAAAATGAAGGTGATAAACTTATATTTGATGGAACATCTTTGGAAGATGGAGATAAGATTGAGTATCAACGTTTTTCAAATATTATATTTGGTAATAATACTGATGCTATTTTATCGGAAGATTCAATTAACGGTAACCAAGGTTCTCCTAGTTATATTACTAGTGAGGACGCTGGTAATACTATAATCCTTAATGCGACAGAAGCACCTGTTGGTTTCAGAACTTTCAGCAGTGGAGATAAACTCTTACAAACTGTTTTTGATGTTTCAGAATTTTCTAATCATGGACAATCAATAAAACATAGTAATACTCCACATAGTAGGTTATTAGGAGAAGGACTAGAGACTTTTGTTACTGAAGATTCCCCCGTTAATAAACTTGATGTAGGTGTTCTAGATAAAGGCCGTATTTTATATAATAATGCAATATACCTTGGTGATGAAGATGGTTATGGAAATATAATTGACGAAGCTGGTGATAGGGTACTGAATGAAAACGCTAGTATTAATTTAATTCTTGATGGTACAGATTTATCAGGTGAAGACGCTGGTAGTCAAATATTAATAGAAGATGAAGTTGGTACAGATCAAATTATCCTTAACCAAACACAGGCCAATGGAACTGATATCGGTGATGAAATTGTTATGGAAGACGATTTTAATGTTGTTGGTAATACCATACTAGATTCTAGTGGAGCTTCTGCTAAGATTGTAGCACAAGGAACTGTTAAAGGTGTAGCATCAATTGGTACAACTATAAACAAAACAGGTTCGTACTTAAATACAGATAGTCTTATTAGTGAAGACATTATTCGTATACAGGATTCCTATTTCTACCAACAGTTTTCATATGAAGTTAAGGTTGGTGCTGTTCTATCTGATTATATTAACGAACTTAAAGCTTCTGTTCACCCTGCTGGTTTTATTCCATTCGGTAAAGTTTCCCTTGCATCACAAGTTTCTGCTGCGGTTGGTGTTCCTACTGCTGTAGGTGTTGTGGATTATACTGGAGATGATACTTTCTCGCCAACCCTTGCATCACTATTTAATATAGTATTTGATGAAGTTCTAGTTCAAACTACATCTGTTCGTGACGGCCCAGGCGTTCTTGATCCTACGGGGGGAAGTAGTTTATTTGATACAATCATTTTTGAGAATGGCGTAGCAATTGGTGATTTGCTTCTTGAAGAAACTGACGGTGATAATCTACAGTTTGAAAGTGGATTAGATATTGCAGTTGAAAACTCACAAAGTTCTGGTGATGGTACTATTCTTTTGAATGATGGAGGAGGTAGATTACTTGCAGAGACAGCACTAGGTGAGAATGAAAGTGGAAAACGATCTGTTACACATTTAACAACATTAAAGATTACTCCACAAATTATTATTCCTAATACTGGATATGGCGCTCCTCTTGCTTCTGGTATTTTGCCCGGTTCTGGTTTCTTTGATTCACCAACTGTTCAGTTAGAAGATGGATTAAGAGAAAGTATTCCTGTCATCATGCAAGATAATCTTGTTCTTGATGGAACAGATAAAGGTGGTACTGACAATGGAGATAAAATTTCTTATGAAATAGACCTTAACGCTAATAGTGGTATTCCACTCAGTGAGTTGAATGGTTTGTCATTTTCAGATTTAGTTGAAATAGATACTGTAGGGTTCACTGAACCAGCTGGAACACTAAAAACAACTGAGGGTGCTATTGTATTTGAACAGAGTTCTGCTGGTTCTGATGACTTTGTGTTGGAGACATGGTTACAATTTATTACAGAGGATGGAGACTTTATTGAGTTAGAATCTTCAACTGATACTGGATATATGATTGGTGTTGGTAATGGATATCCATCTCATAATATTAATATCGTATTAGACGGCACTAACATTAATACGGGTAAGAAACTTGTTACCGAAGGAAGTTTGATTGAGTTTGAGGACACTACTAACCAAGGAAGTATTCCAGAAGGTAACTTTGGTAATAGAAATATAGTACCGTTTACAAGAGCTGCTGAAATTAATTCTAAATCTGCAACAGATAGATTGTCTTTACAAGATGAATATGAAAATGGATTAAACTTTAGATTAGAAGACGATAGTGGAGTTATCTTATTTGATGGTACGTCAGCACTTCTTGATATTGGTCAAAATATTGTATTAGAAGGAACGGATTCGTCAAGAACTGATGAAGGTAATTTCCTAATAATGGATAGGTCAGCTGCTAATACAGATGTTGGTGATAATATAATACTAGACAGTAGTGGCGGCCGTGACCTTAGTGATAAAATTGTTATGTTCGATAATGTTTATAATCTTGTACCCGATAATGAAGGCGGATTCTTCTTATTGGATGGTACTGATAGTGATGGAACGAACGCTGGTTTTGAATTATTGGTAGAAAAAAATGCAATAGGTGAAGGAACATTTACATTTTTACAACAGAACTCAATAAATAGTGCGAATAATCTTTTTGCCGAAGCCGGCGGGTTGCAATTGAGTGCAGATGAATCAAGTGCTGATGATGGTGCAATTCAAGCCAATAGTTTTGATAGTAATGCTGGAAGCTTTGATTCAACAAGTATAACTTTTGATGCTGCGTAAAACGTTATAAATAACAATAAGGATAGGAAAAGATAAATGGCATATCAAAATTTAGGACTTGGCACAGCAGCCAACGATGGCAGTGGTGACACATTAAGAGATGCTGGTGCAAAAATTAATGCTAACTTAGGCGAGATTTATAATAAATTTGGTAATGGTTCTGGTCTTTGTACTGGAGTCAGTGCTACTGTATCTGTCTTATCATTAACTGCTCCTAATATCAGTGGGGTTGTTGCAGGGACACAAACTTCTGCTACTATCACAACTCTTGCTACAACTACGGTAAATGGTACAACTTTAAAAGGTGGAACTCTTGTTCTTGCAGCTGGATCAATAACAGATACTTCTGGTGCTATCAGTTTTGGTAACGAAAATATTACTACTACTGGTA
>Ga0209816_1001745_pt1 | contig 16016 bp, 23 predicted proteins | sample CoawatmetaG01DNA_FD_187509 | JGI IMG/M metagenome (GOLD analysis project Ga0209816, IMG submission 187509) | Marine microbial communities from the West Antarctic Peninsula - Coastal water metaG017-DNA (SPAdes) (version 2) | ecosystem: Environmental > Aquatic > Marine > Coastal ... | reverse complement strand
CATAAACTTCAATAACATGACCTTAAAGTCTTTAATGAGTTCTTTAGAGTCATTACCAGCAAGAATCTCTCCACGCATTACATTGAATTTATTAATTTTTGATTGCATCTCAGATAATTTTAATGATGGTATTTTTAATCTGTCATCAATTTCACACTTTTGGGCTAGATCTGCCAGCATCTCTCTCTCGTTTTCATTTAATTTATCTATATCTTCGTAAAGTATTTCATTATTACTAATCAATTTATCAATAATTATTTTGATATTTGGTGTCATGCGTTGACCCTTCAACCCCTTAATATAATAGCCTTTAGAGGAGCGCAATTGCAATTTGCCTCCTTTCATTTGTTTTAAGTCTAGTTGGTATTTCCCAAATTGAATGTATTTATTCATAGGGTCTATAGGGTTCACGTATAATGTATTTTTAATTTTATCGTCCTTCTCTAAAATATCCTGTAATTCTGTGTCAGAATTTATGTAATTCATATATATATATTAATATTATATTTAGTAAAATTAATATACTATTTTTTTTCCAAATCAATTTATAATATATTAACACTGCGACCTACAATTGGGTCTGATGTGTCCTCTGCTGCTGCTTTTGCTGCTGCTTTTGCTGCTGCTTTTTCACGATTTATACGCATACGCTCCCCCCCAGTCATAACTTTGAATCTGTCATCTTCTTCAGGTTTCTCCTTACGAGGACGACCTCTCCTTTTTTTTGGTTTGTCATCATGACCACCACCTACAACCTTTTCTGCTACACTCGCAGTATCAGTGAGAGCCTTCGCCAACGAAGGAAACCAAGATGGCGATTCCTCAACAATCTCCTCCACGTCTTGCTTCACCCAGTCCTTATCGTAGGTCGCACCAATCGTGTCAAGGGTTTCAACAATGAAATCTTGGCAATTATTTTTGAAGGAGTCGTAATCGTAGAATTTCTTCTCACCCATTTCATCACGTGTACGACGATACATGTCCTTGAAAGTCAGGTCTTTGCTAAACCCAGTCACAGGTTTGAGTTCTATTTTTTTACCCTTTCTAAACCCATTAGGCATTGACTCAATCGCAATATTTGCCTGTTTGTGATACAGAAACTTACCATTGATGATCAAACCAAGATGGAAAAGTTTATCGTGACTGGTGCTTTTGAAATACTTACTCACAGCATTACCTGTGAATGCGTCCATTACACCAGTCAGGGCATCTTCTACAGGCCGACGAAATAATTGTATTGAAGTAATTTTAGCATCTTTTTTCTTCTTATACATTTCAGCAGATTTAGCAGTCAAATTTCCAAGATTAATATCAAATACTCCTTCACCTACAACTTGATTTTCTTCTTCTTCGTCGATTGTTATTTTTTTTGATGGCCTTGACCTTAGAGGAGGTCTGTTAATTTTTGGCTTCATTGCTTCAGGTTTTTCCTTTTTAGGTCTTCCTGCTTTTCTTTTTGGAGGCATTATATAATAGATAAACAATTTAATTTTTATAAAAAAATAAATATACTAATAGTGTATATGGAAAATTTTTACAAAAGGAAAGAGTTGCGTAAGTATTTACCAAAGGTTGATAACCCAAATATCCATTTACATCAATTAGATAAACTGCCTTTTCGCATGATTGTGTGTGCCCCAAGTGGTTCAGGAAAGTCAAATTTCCTATTGAACCTTATAGAAAAATACTCAAAAGGAAAGGGAACATTTCATTCAGTCCACTTGATTTGCAGGTCTAAATGTGAACCACTATATGAATATTTAGAAGACAAGACAAAAAAGAAAATCAAGATATTGGAAGGTGTAAAAGAAATACCTGACATTAACAAATTCGATAAAGAGCAAAATCATTTAGTAATATTTGACGATTTGGTTCTTGAGAAAGACCAGTCAAAAATAAACGAATTTTACATCAGAGGTCGTAAGAAGGGTGTGTCTATTTGTTATTTATCGCAATCTTTTTACAAAGTCCCTAAAGTGATAAGGTCAAATTGTAATTATTTCGTTATTTTGAAATTATCAGGAAAGCGCGATCTAAATCTTATCATGAGTGAATTTGAGTTGGGGTTAGATAAACAGGAATTGTTAGAGATATATGAAGACGCTACAAAAGAGAAATTCAATATATTACTCATTGATGTAGAGGCAGAAAAGAACCAAAAGTTTAGAAAGAATTTCTTGGAGTTTTACGAAATTGAAGAAGAATAAATAAAATAATAATTATGTATATTATATGAAGATTGCTATACCTTCACATAATAGATACAAAATCATACAAACTCATACCTTACCATTATTACAGAAATATAACTTTGATTTTGTAAATGTTTTTGTCTTTGTTTCTAAATCTCAACTCTCAAAATATTTAGAGATACAGAAAATATGGGGGTTCAACCTTGTAGAGGGTAAGGAAGGTATATTGAACCAACGAAATTATATTATTGAATATTTTGAGGAGGGAGAACAAATTGTAGAGATTGATGATGATGTGATAGATATTATTGATTTATCTACCATGAAACCAATAGATGATTTAAAATTATTAATTGGTTCTATGTTTGAAAAGACAAATGGATTATGGGGGATTAATGGTGCTGTAAATATTCGCAGTTTTCGTAAATCTGCTTTTGGTAGTTACTTTATATGTAATGCTTTTTGTGGATATACAAACGACAAGTCGATAAAATTATCATTACAAGAAAAGGAAGACTATGAAAGGTGTGCAATATATTTAGATAAAAATAAACAGATTTATAAAAACAGACAATTTGCGATAAAAACTAAATACTGGAAAAACGCTGGTGGGATAGATTACGATTTTGAAACTCGCAAGAAAGTTAATAATGAATGTGCTAATATTTTACAAGCGAAATACCCCCACTATTTTTATTTGAATGAACAAAAAAATGGTATTGTAAATCCAGTATTTAGAACATCTTATTTAAGCGAGAAATATACCACAGAATATCGTGTCCCATTCCAATCTAATGTTTCGTGATAATTGCCACCATTAAATATATAGAAATTATTTTTAATGTTGATATCCTCATAGTTGTCCTTTCTATTGTATATTCTCATTTCTCCTTCTGTGTAATCTCCTAAGCCAATAATTGCACTATTTTTCTTATTATATCTGTCTATGTGTTTCCCACACTTCACATTTTTATTTACTTGTATACTGGTGTATTCAAAATCAGCAGGAGCAATCTGTTTTAGTAATTCATATATTTCTGTATATTTTGGATCTGTAGATTTGGAAGACAATCGTGGTTCTCGTCCCTTCCATGTTCCTTTTCCACGTGGTAATATGTAACCCAGGACATAGCCTTGACATTTTTCTTTGGAAATATTATGGCGCTTCTGTATAGGGAACGATAAATTGTCTAATAGGGTTCTTAATTTTTCCATTTATATTATTGTAATATAATAAAAATATTGTTATATTATAAATGGGTTGCATTACGTATACAGAAACAGGACTATTGGCTGGTTTAGGATTGATATGTGGATTTTTATTGAATTGTTGTAAGCAAATTGAGGGTTCGAGATGTGATACAATATCGCTCTTTTATGGTCTAGTCAATATCCATAGGAAGCCATTAACAGCAGACGAAGTTGTTGAGTTGGGGGAAGTCCCTAGAATTGAAGAAGAAGAAAAAACGCTTAATTAAATAATAATATATGATATATATATGGCTGGTCTAACATTACGAGGGGGCCAAAAAAATATACAGTTTGGTAGGGAAGACGATTGGTGTACGCCAAAATCTGCTTGGGAGGATATAGCACATCTCATTCCAAAAGACAAAGTCATATGGGAGTCATTTTATTGTAATGGGCAATCAGGTAAAGATTTGACAGAACTTGGTTTTAAGGTAGAACATCATAACATAGACTTCTTTGACGACCCCCCCTTTGACTACGATATTTTGGTAAGCAATCCACCATACAGTATGAAACCCAAAGTCTTTAAAAGGTTGGCTGAAATAGACAAACCTTTTATGATGCTCGTTCCAGTATCCACGATGACGAAGAAGTTTTTGAAAACTTATTTCCAAGATAAAATCCAGATTGTAATTCCAAAAGGTAGGATACATTTCGTGAAAAATGGCGAACAAACAAAGGGGTCATGGTTTGATACAATCTGGGTGTGTTATAATATGAACCTGGAAAAAGATATTACATACCTTTAAAACGAATTAAATATTTTATTATATTGTATATATATAACAAAATACTATGAATTATACAAAATGTACTGGGACGAGAATGGCGATTGAGTATAACGAGAATTATGTACAAAATGCGAAATTAGCATGCTACTGTCCTTACTGTTGCCTCGTAGAAGAGCGAGAGGCTACACCCTACAAGATTATAAGAACTGAAGATGGATACATAGAAATATTTGACGAGTCTGAATCTAAAATAAAAGACAAAAAGTATGAAGAAATACCAACAAGCAATAATCCCCACGACCCTTGGGGGTGTAATCACTGCAACCCAAATGAGATACATACATATTCGATAAAAAATATTGAATATAATAATGATGATGAAATTATTGATGATGAATTGTGATATGTTTTTGTATTACAAAGTGTCCAAATCGCTCGTGACTTTCACCTTTCTGTATATCATATAATACTGGTTTTTGAAACTCTTTTGAAGTTTAAAATAAAACTCTTTATCAGAATACAACTTACCCTCTGTTTTCCTTGCGACGTCTACCAGTCTTACACATTGATTAACAAATAGTTTATATATTTCTTCAGGAGATAAGCCCTCGTATTTTAACAACCACTTTTTCATTCTGGTCAACACCTTCTCTGAAAACCTTAGCACTATTTTTGGGACTTCGCCAGATATTATTGGCGTGTTCTTTTTAACTGTAAACGACTTGCTGAAATAATACCTGATACTGTAAAGTATTTTGCGAGTGATTGGTGTCAAATCATCGTATTTTTTTTTAATACAAGGCCACTTCCCAAAGTCAAAGTTCATGCTTTCTAAATAAGACTTCTCTTCTTCAATCAAGTCAGACATTTTGACGATCCATTGAAGGTATTCGCATTTGAACACCTTGTATTTCATTAACCTTGTCTTGTGAGCAAATATTACCATTTCTTCATACAAAGCAGACGTGTAGATTTCACTACGATAAGTCTTCACACTATCTGGGTTCATACGCAGGATTGTGCGTTCTTCGTGTGTTACGATTTTGAAGATAGTATTTTGAAGATGAGTCATGCTTTTGTGTTGCTTTTTGTTGCTTTTGTATTGCTTGTTGTTGTTGATGCTCTTAGATGGTTGCTGCCAATCCATTTCAATTTTTTTTTACAAATGTAGCGAAATGGCTAAAGTGCGAGTTGGTGTTTTGTAAAAAAAAATTGAAACTAAATGACGCCAACCATCTAAGAGCATCAACAACAACAAAACAGCAAGTATGGAATCAAAACGTGCTACTTACTCACAGATGAAGATGAAAGGCTCACTTTACTTCTACAATGGGTCGTCTTACCCTCGCATGTATGAAGAATGCCCAGAAGAACTTATGAAACAAGCAAAATACATGATTGTTCTTGGTCTTCGTCGTGGAGTAAGTATGGACGAACAAACAAATGATTACTTTATACAACTTGAACTTATAGAAAGCGCTCTTTTCAAATATGATGGTAATTACACAGAAGAAAATATGAAGAAGATTGCTGATTCGCTGGGACAAGATGATGATGATAGACTGTTTCTAACTTGGATATTGAATGTTTGTGCTTTGGTCATTATGAAACGTCTACCTGATAATGATATGCATGGTGTAATGACTATTTCGTAGTCGCCTTAAAAAAAAATACAAAATATAATATGTAATAATTTATTGAATACAAATATTTTTTATTATGAATTGTGATTACTTGGGTGTGTGCATAACTGCGTTTTTGGTTACCTTGACTTTCCTCGCTCTCCCATCAGAGTTGCCAGTGTGAGTATCTGTTATGTGTTGGTCTATTTCTTCTAATATGATGTCATCACCAAGTCCTAAATATGACATAGCACCTATTCTCGTATAAGCATGTTTATGAGCCTCCTCATAGAATATCTTTATAAACTCCTTATCTTTATGGTGCTTACTGTAAGCATCTACAAAACTCTCACAATTGGGATACAATTTATTGATTTTTGATTTCTCCCATTGGTTTCTTGAATGAACTGACCTTGGGAGAATTTTACAAAATTTTCTCAAAACAGTATGATAATTCCAAAGGTGATTGTTTTTATAGATGACGCGCGATTTTATTCCCCATTTATCATACAAATGTGATTTGAAGTTTTTGCGTTTGCTGGGTTTCAATTTCATTACTTGATCAATCAGATTTACATATCCTTCGTCATCAATAGAAATCTCGTATGTTTCAGGTTCAGATACAGAAGCCATGCTTTTGTATTTCTTGATGTTGCTTGTTGTTGTTGAGTGTGGTTAGGTAGGTTGCTGCCAATCCATTTCAATTTTTTTTTACAAATGTAGTGAAATGGCTAAAGTGCGAGTTGGTGTTTTGTAAAAAAAAATTGATTTGAAATCTCTTCAAACATATATACCATAGAACAACCACAACATGTCGCTTCAATCACTCATCATCGCAATCAAAAAGCAATATGTTAAAGGTCGCAACGAATTTACTATGAATTATAAAAATAACTATAGTGATTGGGACAATGATGAATACAATGATTATTTCGAACAGGAGATACAAGACCAGTGTTTTGCAGGTGATCCATTTTATAGTGAAGATGAAATATCTCAACATATATTGGTAAATTATCAAAATCTTAAATGCGACGACGTTATTAATATGTTGAGATATATTCAAGAAAGTCATCAAGCCAAATATGATAAACCTTATATTCAACTTTGTAGTGAGAGAAACCTTTTGAAGGATTTTATGGAGTTTCGTTTTTATGACGAAAAAGACAAAGATGATATGATGGACGATTGGGTTGAGATTGAATACGATACTTTGTAAAGTTTAATAATTTATTAGAAAATATATACAAATATTTTTTATTACGAATATGTAAATGAAAACAAAATGGAAATGGACTTGTGATAATGACTGGAATACCCCTTCTTATGTGTGGGACAAAATAATACCTTATATTCCAAAAGAAAAGACAATATGGCTTCCATTCTATAACGATGGATATGCTGGGAAATACTTGACAGAACAAGGGTTCAATATAATACATAATGATAATGACTTTTGGGAGAGTAATGAGGGCGATATAGTTATTGATAATCCTCCCTACAAAATTAAAGGTATTGTAAAGTTGAAATTGAAAATCATGGAGCAACTGATTTCTCTCAATAAACCATTTTGTCTTTTATTACCATCGACAAGTCTTCAAACAAAATATTTTAAAGAGTTAAGTGATAGGGTTGATGGGTTTCAGTTGATAATTCCCAGAGAAAAATACGACTATGAAAAGATTACAGGTGTACGAACGAAATGTCTGTTTTACACATTGTGGATTTGTTGGGGAATGAATTTTGATAAAGATTACATACTTATTTAAGAAAAAAGACAAAATGATAGGATTAATGTTTATTTATCCTTGTTTGTATATTTCTTGTTTTATTTTTTATAAAAGTTCAATTCTGATTGAAGGATAGAGTATGTGGTATGTTTTCAAAATGTCTAAATGTCTAATTATTAGAAGTATTAGAAAAACAAGAAAAATATTACAAATGTAGTTATTTGTAATATTTTGTAAAGAATACAACCAATCATTATTTATCCTTGTTTCAATAATTACACTTTTATTTTTTATAAAAGTTCAAATATGAATGAAGGATAGAGTATGAAGTATGAAATCAAATGTCTAATGTCTAATTATTAGAAGTATTAGAAAAACAAGAAAAATATTACAAATGTAGTTATTTGTAATATTTTGTAAAGAATACAACTAATCATTATTTATTCTATAATCAGTATTTGAAGTTTTATTTTTTATAAAAGTTCAAATCTCAATGAAGTTTAGAGTATGAAGTATGAAATCAAATGTCTAATGTCTAATATATTATTTTAAAGAAATAGAAATAAATACTCCACATTCTTTATTAACCATTTTCTTTCTATCATAACTAACCCCATAATCAGTAAGTATATTATTCAATTCTCTTATATCTTTCTTACTTTTATAATCTAAATCAAGCATGTCACAAACAACCTTTTTTGATAAGTAATCATTGTCATTTGTAAAACTGAATTGTTTATTTATTTTCCATAAAAACAATTCCTTACATATTTGTATTTTGTGTTCTTTTGTCTTTTTTTCTAAATCTAAAAGTCTGTATTTCTCAACAAACAAATCTTCAATATCAAAATATTTGTCGCTACGATCAAACTTTTCAATATATCCCATATTATAAATAATCTCTTGAATATCCATTTCATCATCTTCTTGGAATCTATCTACATAAGGAGTAAAATAACCATTATCATTATTATAAATACAGTGATACAACCACTGGTGGAAATCGTCAAATATATATGGATCTGACACCTTTAATTCATAATCACTAACTTGCAATCGAACTTTACTATTCAATACATTTATAATCATTTTCTCAAATTGTCTGTAATCATCTACACCATCAATCCTCTCAAAACAAGCAAACAAATTTCCCTTTTCTTTACACGAAAACATATATAAGAAACTATTTGATAAACGAGGTATGTGTTTAAAATAATGTAATAATTTATCAATTGCTAAATCTTTTTTGGTGTGTAAGCATTTGAACTCTACAATATAAGTTGCGAAAACATAATCTTTATTTAAAATATGTTCTGTCATTTTCTAATATATATATATACACAATATAAAAAATAATCTTTAAGTCTGTTTTATAAAATATATATTTTCCTAAAGAAACACATATATTTTATGGAAGTTCTTTTGCTTTTGCCAATCTTTCCTTTTTCTCATGATATCTCTCTAAATTACGAACTCTGATTTTTTCCTTATTTTTCTCGTAATAAGTTCGTGAATAAGTAAGTTGATATTTTTGGACTTTCTCTTTGTTTTTATTAACCCATTTTTTATTGGCTCTCGCTTGCGCTGGAGTGTACGATGAATATACAATTTTCACTTCTGGAGTTTGTTCCATTCTTATATATATACAATATAATATTTTATTTAAATCAATTTTATTATATAATATTCATGGCTATATCTATGTTATATTGACTCAAATACCATTCCATCATTTTATGTTCGTTATGGAGAAATTCACGCCTAAAGTATTTCCTCAAATCAATTGCATCTATAATCCAAGAACTTTTTGTCATATCCAATATTCGCCCATCTAGGTCTTCACAATCAAACCATTTACATATATAATCCAGTTCTCGTATGTATGGGTATGTAGGGCGTGCGTATAATATTATATTATTTATTAACGATTGATCTAAAATAGACAAATCCATATATAATATTAAACTATTTTTTTTCCTAAATAAACTTAATTAAATAATAACAAACCACCCAGTCCATTAGGTTTATTTACATTTTGTCTTTTAATCAGAATATCATTCTATAAATATTTAAGCACCAACAATGCTGCCAGTGCCCACATCAAGAGCAAACGAATTCTCGAATTCAACGTAGACGTAATAGTCCTGTGTCTTGGCAGAAATATTCTGGAATTGAATTTGGACACTCTTAGGAGTATCACGCTCAAGGTCTGTGCCACGATTACAGTCAACATAGTAGTATAGGTATTTACGAGCCCAGTCGCTCTGTCCTACAAGACCACTGGTGAGACCATCGCTCATGCCACCATTCACAGCATTCACACCATAGACGTAGTTGTTGAAAATCTCCCACTCGTATCTACCACCACTCTCAATCTGGTTCACACCACCAATTTGAACCTGGAAGTTAGTCACTTGGGCAAGGAGCGATGATGGTCCACCACCACAATCAGATAGAACTGAGGCGTGTTCTGGGACCCCACCATTTGAAGCAGAAGGCGACATAGGGATCATAAGGACAGAGCGAATACCACGAATACCACTAGTGATAAGGCGATTTTCAGTCGAACCAGCAGTCACATCACTAATCTTGAATTGGTAAACATCAGTGTATGTAATGCGTTTGGACGAGTTCGCGCTAACATACGCACCAGCCAACGAAGGCGACATAATGTACGAAGGCACATGAAGGGCAACAGACGCAGGAAGGGCAGTTGGGACAGTTGTTCCAACAGCATTAAGGGTGCTGTTTAGGCACGACTTACCAACAGAGAGGTCAAAGATGGCAGTACCACCAGTGCCATCAAGCAGACCAGAACCACCACAATTAGTAAATGACGACGCAACCATAAGAGGGACGACACCACCAAACTGCGATTTAACACTACTTTCATCAGTCAGAACAGTTCCATTACACACTAACTGTTGAGTGCACTGGTTAAAGTTAATAATGAACCTGAACTGAAGACCACGCGATAGAGGAACATGGCAGAAGAAATTGTGAAGATGGCGAAGTTTGATGATCGCAAGAACCTGTGTCTGAACGATTGGCGACGCAGTACCACTTCCAGCCTGGACATTGTATACCTGCGACTTGTAAAGGGTGTCAGCAGCAGCCTTGGTTAAAAAGGAGGATTGCGCTTTCTCATCAGTAGTAGAGTTTCCCAGAACAGTGGAATCAGCATTGTAATTAATATATTGAAGACGTTTGTGGAAACCAACATTACCAGCCTCGCCAGTTTGAAGAACATCATCAGCGATGATAAGAGAGTCTATGTTATTAACTGTTTGGTCAGCAGGTCCAGCAACATCATCAGCGACAAACGCAGTAGCAGAGAGGGCGTCATCAGGGTAGAAACCAATCGTCGAACCCTGCGTCTTAACATCACCCCACGAAAGCGAGGTCATAAGGTTAAACGCATTGTAGAACTCGCTAAAAGGAGTTTGCTGGATAATATTAGTACCATTAAGGTCAACGCTCATTGAGTGAATGAGGGTGGTGTACGAATTTTTAAGACCCATAAGTTTAGTTTTTCCAGCACCACTAGTAAAAGTGAGAGCATTGGAAGCAGTGGAATTACCAGCAGTGAGAACGAGAGGAACAGCAAGGTAAGCCTCCTTGTAATTCATCATACGATCGCTGGTGGCGAGCGAGGTCGTCTCAAGGGTGGACTGACCTGACGAATACGAGCCATTGTTTTGGTCAATAACATTTAACCATTTCTTGTCAACCATTACAGACGAGGTAGGGGATTCTTCAACGCTTTGGGTGTAAACTACAAGATCAGCAGACATTTTATATAATAACTAAATAAAAAAAATATCCTTAAATTATTATTTAATTTTTTAAAATACATTTAAAACATTTTTTATCTAGTAAAGACAATACCCATTCCAATTCCCTTGCCCCTATAGATTCCCTTTCCCACCCCATCAGCGCGCATAATTTGGTCGTCATCTTCTTCTTCTCCTTTCTCCTCCTCTGCTCCTAAAGGGTCAGGTAAATCAGATACATTAGGCGATTTTTGTTGTGATAGCGAGTCAGAAGCAGACCTCATCGATTGTCCTAATTTCGCAAAAGGAGGAACATTCAATTGGAAAACAAGGAACTTCCCTAAAGACCCAGAATCAGGGTCATATTTCCTTTTAACCAATTCTTGAATAATAACATCTTTAGACCCCTTATTGTAAATAACACTTTTAATTTTTGGTGGATAATCAACCTGGTTACTTTTACCTGCAAGTAAAACATTATACCTTCTAGCAACAACAATCAATTCTGACCTTTTATAATGATCATCAAGTACAACAGCCATTCGCTCATCGTCATAACTCTTTGCTGGGGGGATCACATTAGCCATAGGCATAGCAGTAGCGTCAGCCACAAGACGTGTAATTGGTGTTGAAATGTTATTCGATGGCGTGTCGCCCTTTTCAGCAGTCGTTGTTGGTCTTGGAAGATTGGTTGTAGGAAATCCTGACCTTTCTAACAAATTGTACAAGGCGCTGTATCCTATTACATCACTATCAAATTTCCTAACAAATATTCCAACTTGTTGTAAGACTCCACCAACGTCAGTAGGAACATTGTCAACAACAATACGACCTGATTTATCATTAGCATTTGAGATGATACTTGAGGCAAACTTAAGATTAGATTGTGACAACGAATTAAGCCAATCAGTAATAACTTGAATAGATGGAGTAATAACCTTTTTATCATATATACCCTCTTTAATAAATATTTCAAACGCTCCTTTCAAACTGTTTAATTTAGGAGATACAAAATTTTCTTCAAATATTTTCTCAAATCCACCAAACCTATCTAAAAGTGTTTCTTTCATATTGTCATCTAAATGTTGAATAAACTGTTTAGCCTGTCCCACATTTGCTCCCAAATTATTCATCAGTAAAGTTAGCAGATTTTCGTCAGCCTTTGATTTGTCTAAATAGGATTCTAATGTGGTCTTTGGTTCAGCCATACTCTGAAAAAAGGGAGTTCCATTATCACGAATTGAATCAGCACTTTTTTTGTAAATATCTCGCATTTTAGCATAAGCAGCGTAATCGTCAAGCATCGCCTGTTTCTTCAACATGTATTCCACAGGATTTTTTGCTACAATAGGCATTTATATATATAATGTTTATTTTTTTTTATAAATATTAAAATATAACATAACTATATATATAGAATGGTAAACACGATAGTTATTAAGCCAGCAAACATTACTGACACGACTAAAAACTCTACATTTAAATATGACTTCCCAAACTCCATTAATTTTAAAGATATGGAACTTGGCTTGATTTCTGCCAGTTTATATTATTCGTGGTTTAATATAAGTGATGATTTGAATAATAGAATATTCCAATACACTCTATATGATGCTACAGCAACAACATTTCAATTAATCACACTCACATTAGATGAAGGATTATATGAAATTGGCGATCTAAACAAAGCGTTGCAATTTGCGTTTATTGAGAAGGGGTTTTACCTTGTAGACTCAAATGGCGACAATGTTTATTTTGCTGAATTTATTGTGAATTCTGTGAAAAATAGCGTGGATATCGTCACATACGCTGTTCCTGATGCTCTTCCATCTGGTTATACTGCCCCTTCTACATGGGACTATTTCAATAGCACCCAGACATATATCCCCCAAATCATAATCCCAACAACCAGCAAATTTAATGAAATTATTGGTTATGTTTCAGGATTTGCGTCATCAAGCGTTATGGGATCAACAGCATTCACACCAATAACAGCGAACAGTTCAACAGCACCTAACGTGAATCCTAACTCAAGTGTTTTGGTTGAAGTGAATATTGTAGATAATCCTTATGGAGTTCCAGCGAACATCATCTATGCGATCGTTCCAAATGTTGGTGTTGGCTCTTTAATCTATGTCGCTCCACCTGAATACGCGTTCGTCCCCATTCGTGATGGTGTGTACAATGGACTCACATTGCGCCTGTTAAATAAGGATACTCTCGAACCCCTCACAATCCAAGACTCTCAAATCACAATTATTTTAGGTATAAAAGAGAAATATTCATATGAGAATCCTGTGCGCGATGTGAATATGGGTAAAAGATAAATATATTATATATATATATATGTATATGTATATGAGTGAGATATCGTTGGCTCAAGAAATTTTAACCAGTGGTTTGGAGGGGGCTGGTTTGGTATTTCTACTGGTGTTATCATATAAGGTTTACAAAATGAAAATCAAAACAAGAAGTAATTGTTGTGGTGATAGTCTGAATATTGAAACGAGTAATGATGGAGGAACTCATGAAGATGTCCCACTATAAAAATAAAATGTATTCATATGTTATAATGACTATAACATATAAATTAATAAGTGTGAAAGAAATAAATGATTATAAGAGATTTGAGGCGACCTTTAGTGATGGTAAAAAGACAAAATTTGGTAGTGTAGGAGGTTCTACATTTATAGACCATAAAGATAAACAAAAAAGACAAAATTATATCGCAAGGCATAAGAACGATTTAGATACAAACGACCCACAAAGGGCTGGCTACTTAAGCATGTTCTTGCTTTGGGGAAGTAAAAGTTCTTTAAGTTCTGCTATAAAAGATTACAATAGAAGACTTAAAGAAAACGATTGGGAATTGCCCTAAATAGAAACTTCTTCATTTGTAGGCAAATCCACCTGACACAAAATACTATCAATAAAATCCAACCCAAGTAGGTTTTGACGAATAGTATAGCCATTTACGATCTCCCCCAAGATTTTCCCTTTGATTTCACCTAAAGTATCGAACTCGTCTTCAGTCCAAATATTACGAACTGGCGATATTTGTGTGCAATATTTATACTTTCGTGTAGGTGTTCGTTTAATAATCACTCCTAATTTCATTTCAGCATTATACATTTCAAGGACATTGATATCCATTATATATATAATCAAATATTATTTTTTTAAATATTAGATTATATATATATATGTATTCTCAATTGAACTATTATTACCAACACAGGCAATATAAATTAGAATATCAAAAAAATTATTACCAACAAAATAAGCAAAAAATTAAGAAATACTACAGCGATTATTATAAGAATAAAAAGAGTGATGATACAAATGAAACTCTTGAAAAAAAAGAAAAAAAGACAAAACCACAAGAGATACCATCGCTAAAAATACAACGTGGTGAGTTCATTTTGTCTTTTGAATAGGGTTTTATATTGTATATATATGTTAAAAGTCCAAGTCCATTTTAAAATCAATATCAGATTTGGTTTTGGTTGCGAGGGCGTATTCGCTCACTCGTGATTCAAAGAAGTTTGTCTTTTTTTCAAGAGATATATTCTCCATAAAATCAAAAGGATTGACTGAATTATATATTTTATCTATACCCAGTTGGACTGCTAACCTGTCACCCACAAACTCAATATATTCACTCATCATTTTTGAGTTCATACCTATCAATCTACATGGGAGCGATTCAATAATAAACTCTTTTTCCAGTTCTATTGCGTCTTTTATTATATTTTTAATTTTATCTTTTGGTGGTTTATGTTCTAATTTGTCAAAAAGAGCCACAGCAAATTCTGTATGTAATGCTTCATCACGAGAGATAAGTTCATTACTGAAAATTAAACCATTCATAGATATATTACGCTTTTTTAACCAATATATACTGGCGAATGAGCCACTGAAAAATATTCCCTCGACACACGCAAAGGCAACTAATCGTGATCCAAATGAGCGTTTCCTTGAAAAGTATTTTATAGACCAATCAACCTTCTTTTTTACTGCTGGAAATTCAGATATGCTATTGAATAATTTATTCTTTGTATTTTTGTCTTTTATTATAGAATCAATCAATAAAGAATATGTTAAACCATGTATGCTCTCCATTGCTGATTGAAATGAGTAGAACATACGAGCCTCTAACAATTTCACTTCAGACAGGAAGTTTTCCATAAGGTTTCCCATTACCACACTATCAGAAGTCGCAAAAAATCCTAATACATGGTTTATGAAATATTTCTCATCAGACGATAATTGATCGTATGCTGATGAGTCTTTTGTTAAATCAATCTCTTCTGCTCTCCAAAAACAATCTACTTGTTTCTGATATAATGCGTGCAAATCATCGTGTTGAATTGGGAAGTAGCAAGAACGAGAGTCTGAGAGAATTGGTTCAGTCATATACAATTCCTAAATATTATAATCAATAATTATTTTTATAAAAGACAAATTGTTGGTGGGGGTGTTATAATGTATATATATTATAATAGAATACTACAAAAAGAGGTTTGTAATCTGTAAAAACCTATAAATTACGCAAAATATTAACAAAATCGTTGAAATTAGTTAATATTATGAGTAAATATACACAAAATTAAGCAAAAGGGGGCAAAAACTTACTTTCAGTCTTATTTAAAATATTTTAACTACTTTAAATCGTAAGTTTTATGGTATTTTTGCTTAAGTTTGTGTATATTTAAGT
>Ga0209816_1001740_pt1 | contig 16043 bp, 9 predicted proteins | sample CoawatmetaG01DNA_FD_187509 | JGI IMG/M metagenome (GOLD analysis project Ga0209816, IMG submission 187509) | Marine microbial communities from the West Antarctic Peninsula - Coastal water metaG017-DNA (SPAdes) (version 2) | ecosystem: Environmental > Aquatic > Marine > Coastal ... | reverse complement strand
AGATTTATTTGTTAATAAAGCGTTAGCAAAGACTTTAAGACGAATACTTAAAAATGGAAAAGACGAGTTTTATAAAGGTGAAACAGCTATTGAAATAGTTGACTACCTGAGTAAAAAGGGTGGTATTATTAAATTAGAAGATTTATCAATTTACAAACCAGTTTGGAGAAGTTCATTAGAAATAGAATATAAGGATTTGAAAATCATAACTATGGGTCCACCCTCAAGTGGAGGGGTTGTTCTTGGTCAAATATTAAAAATGATTGAACCATTTGATTTATCTAAACTAGGTCATAACAGTGAGGATTACATTCAGTTGTTAACTGAATCCGAGCGACGTTCATTTGCTGATAGAAGCAAATACTTAGGTGACCCTGATTTTAATTATATTCCAGTAAATGAGTTATTAAATGAAAATTACATAAAGTCTAGAATGGATGACTTTACTTTTGAAAGAGCAACTCAATCTATTTCTGTGTCATATGGAAATTTAAGCTTATTAGAAAGCAATGAAACAACTCATTATTCAATTGCAGATTCAATGGGTAACCTAGTTTCTGTTACTACCACTCTAAACGGTAATTACGGATCAAAATTATTTCCTCCAAACCTTGGGTTTTTTTTAAATAACGAAATGGATGATTTTTCAAAAAAGCCTGGATTACCAAATATGTATGGACTTATTGGAGGAAAAGTTAATTCTATTCAGCCAGAAAAGAGAATGTTAAGTTCAATGACACCAACAATAGTAGAAAAAAATAATAAACCATTTTTAGTTCTTGGTAGTCCTGGTGGTCCAACCATTATTACATCTGTTCTTCAAACCATATTAAATGTTAATGATTTTAAATTTAATATTCAAAACTCAGTAGATCTTCCAAGGTTTCATCACTTGTGGTTGCCAGATAAAATTTTTTACGAAAATGAGCTGCTAAATTCTGAGATTGAGAATTCATTAATAGAAAAAGGCTATAAACTGAACGCTAAGCCTAATGTTATAGGTAGAGTTGATGCTATTTATATTGATCAAGATGGAAATTTATTTGGAGGAGCGGATAAAAGAGGAGATGATAAATCAGTAGGTTTTTAATAAGAATAAATAATATAATCAGATTAAAATATTGTATTTTTCAACCTTGATTTTTTAATAAATGAAGGATGTAATTTCTGTAAATGGAGCTCGAGCTCATAATCTAAAAAACATAGATATTGATATTCCAAGAAATAAACTTGTTGTAATAACTGGTCTCTCTGGAAGTGGAAAATCGTCACTAGCTTTTGATACTATATATGCTGAGGGTCAACGTAGATATATTGAAACTTTCTCAGCTTATGCAAGACAATTTATAGGAGGATTAGAAAGACCAGATGTAGATAAAATTGATGGTCTGTCACCAGTCATTGCTATAGAACAAAAAACTACATCAAAAAACCCAAGATCAACTGTAGGCACTATAACAGAGTTGTATGACTACCTTAGGTTGTTTTATTCAAGAGTCGCAGATGCCTATAGTTATAATACTAATGAAAAAATGGTTAGTTATAGTGATGAAGAGATTATTAATTTAATTTTAGAAAACTATTTAAATCAAAAAATTACCATGCTTTCTCCTGTAATAAAGGGTAGAAAAGGGCACTACAGAGAGTTGTTTTCAACTATTCAAAAACAAGGTTTTTTAAAAGTAAGAATTGACGGAAAAATCACTGAACTAAAATCTAATATGAAATTGGATCGTTATAAGATTCATGATATTGAGATTGTTATTGATAGAATTCAAGTTAAAAATGATGAACATTCTTTAAAAAGATTAAAAGACAGTATAATTACCTGTATGTATCATGGCCAAAACTCATTAATAATTATTAATGAAGATGATCAAAACATAAGATATTTAAGCAGGAATTTAGTTTGTCCCACTACAGGTGTTTCATATGAAAAACCTGAACCTAATTCGTTTTCATTTAATTCCCCAAGAGGAATGTGTAAAAAATGTAATGGTTTAGGAAATGTTAATACTATCAATTTAAAAGCAGTTATTCCGGATGACAGCGTTTCTATTTATGCTGGAGGTATTATTCCTATTGGAACATTTAAAAGTAATTGGATTTTTAAGCAACTAGAAACTATATCAAGCAAGTATGATTTTGATTTAAAAGATCCTATTAATAAAATTCCTAAAATAGCTTTAGACGTTATTTTAAAGGGCGGGAATGAATCTTTTTCAGTCGAATCTAAGACCTTAGGATTGACAAGGAAATACCATATTGATTTTGAAGGAATTATACCATTTATTGAAGATCAATTTAATGATAATCATAGTGCAAGAATAAAGAGATGGGCAAAGGGTTTTATGGATAATATTGAATGTAAATCTTGTTTAGGTTCAAGACTTAATAAGGAGTCTAGAAACTTTTTTATTGAATCTAAAAGTATAAATGATTTAAGTAAAATGGATATTATAGAATTAAAAAAATGGTTTTCATTAATTAACTCTAAATTATCTAAAAGGAAACAGATAATTGCTTTAGAAATTGTTAAAGAAATAAATAAAAGGTTAGACTTTTTATTAAATGTAGGACTAGATTACCTTTCTCTAAACAGACCTTCAAAATCTCTTTCTGGTGGAGAATCTCAAAGAATTAGATTAGCTACTCAGATAGGTTCTCAGCTAGTCGGAGTTTTGTATATACTAGATGAACCTAGTATAGGTTTACATCAAAGAGATAATTCTAAATTAATTGACTCTTTAAAGAAATTAAGAGATTTAGGTAATTCTATTATTGTTGTTGAACATGATAAAGAAATAATGGAAAAATCTGACTATATAATTGATATAGGTCCTTATGCAGGAAAAAATGGAGGTGAAATAATTTTTCAAGGTACTTATTCAAATATGTTAAAGAATAACACCGTTACATCTGAGTATTTAAATGGAAAAAAAACCATATCTATTCCTAAAAAAAGAAGAACCTCTTCCAAGAAAATAAAACTAACAGGTTGTACAGGGAATAATTTAAAAAACATTAATGTAGAATTTCCATTAGGAATAATGATAGGAGTTACTGGAGTTTCTGGAAGTGGAAAGTCCACTTTAATCAATGAAACATTATATCCGATTTTAAATAATTATTTTTTTAACGGAGTAAAAGAACCTCTACCCTATCAAAAAATTATCGGGATCGATAATGTAGACAAAGTCATAGAGATTAATCAGTCTCCAATTGGAAGGACTCCTAGAAGTAATCCTGCAACTTACACAGGTTTATATAGTGACGTTAGAAATTTATTCACAATGACCCAAGAATCTTTAATTAGAGGATATAAGCCAGGAAGATTTAGTTTCAATGTTATAGGTGGAAGATGCGAAACTTGTCAAGGTGCAGGTTTAAGGAAAATAGAAATGAATTTCCTCCCTGATGTTTATATAAATTGTGATGATTGTCAAGGTAAGAGGTTCAATAGAGAAACGCTTGAAATTAGATATAAAGGAAAATCAATTTCTGATATTTTAAATATGACAATAAATGAAGGTTGTGATTTTTTTGAAAATTTTCCTAAAATTTTAAGAAAACTACAAACTCTAAAAGATGTGGGCTTAGGTTATGTTACATTAGGGCAACAATCCACAACTTTATCTGGGGGCGAAGCTCAAAGAATTAAATTGGCTAGTGAGCTTTCTAAAAAAGATACAGGAAACACATTGTATATCTTAGATGAACCAACTACAGGCTTACATTTTGAGGACATTAAAGTTTTATTAGAAATGATTAATAAGCTTGTAGACAAAGGGAATACAGTTATTATTATTGAACATAACATGGATGTAATTAAAACCGTAGATTATGTTATAGAAATTGGACCAAATGGAGGGAAATATGGTGGAGAAATTATTTTCAAAGGAAAGCCAGAGGATTTAATAAAAAATACAAAGAGTCCAACTGCAATGTATTTGAAAAAAGAATTAACTTAGGTAAATGCATAGAAAGAATTTAAAAGGTTGGAATGAAATAAAAACAAACGATTCTTGGTCGGTTTTTAAGATCATGGGTGAATTTGTTGATGGTTTTGAGAAGCTTAGTAAAATTGGACCTTGCGTATCTATATTTGGATCAGCGAGAACCCACAAGGATGATAAGTATTATAAACTAGCTACTGAAATAGCAGAAAAAATAGTTGAATTAGGTTTTGGTGTTATTACTGGTGGAGGACCAGGAATTATGGAAGCTGCTAATAAAGGAGCTAAATTAGCATTAGGCTCATCTGTTGGTCTGAATATAGATCTTCCTTTTGAACAGTCTGAGAATCCATACATAGATGAAGATAAATCTTTAGACTTTGATTATTTTTTTGTTAGAAAAGTAATGTTTATGAAATATGCGCAAGCTTTTGTAGTGATGCCAGGTGGTTTTGGCACTTTAGATGAACTTTTTGAAGCAATTACATTAATTCAGACAAAAAAAGCGGAAAAATTCCCAATTATTCTTGTAGGGAAATCATTTTGGGAAGGATGTTTAAAATGGATCAAAGAAGAACTTTCTGTAAATCATAAATACATCTCTGAAAAAGAGTTAGAACTAATATCTATTGTCGATGAAGCAGATGATGTTATAGAAATTCTCTCCAAATTTTATCTTAAAAAAAGAATAAAACCAAATTTTTAATTTTCTTATTAAATTGATTGTTTTATGACAAGGTATAGTTTTGTAATTCTCTTAATATTTACAAGTTTTTTATATTCTCAAAAAAATGAATATCTAATAAATGCTGAGTTTAATATTTTAGAAAAATCTATTAATATAAAGCAATCATTAAAGTTCAATAATAATACTGGAATAAATCTCAATGAAATTTTTATAAACGATTGGGCAAATTCTTATTCAAACGCAAATAGTCCATTAGGAAAACGACTTTCTGAAGAATATTCATTGAGCTTTCAAAGATCAACAAAAAATCAAAGAGGAAAAACTATTATAAATGAGGTTTATAATGATGAAAACAAAGTATTAACCTATCAGAGATTGCCATCAAACATTGATATATTAAAAATAAATTTAGATAAAACATTAGACGCTGGAGAATCAATTTATTTATACTTTAATTACCAAATAATTATTCCAGAAAGTGATTTTACTAAATATGGAATAAGTAAGGGAAATGATATTAATATTAGAGACTGGTTTTTAACAGTATCAAAATTTTTAAATGGAAAATGGTTAACCGAAAGCAATTTAGATTTAAATGATTTAAGTATTGATCCAAGTGAATTTAAATTTATAATATCATATCCTTTAGACTATGAGTTGGTTTCCGATTTACCCGTTTTAAGTAAATACAAAACTAATATTAACAACGTTTTTGAATCTAAAAAAGAAGTTAGAATGAACACAAGCGTTCTAATGCAGAAAAACTCATTATTTAAAGAATATAAAATAGGAGATAATATAGTAATTACAGATATAGATAACTATATCGTTAAACAAGATTCTCTTGTTAATAAGGTTTTTGGTTATGTGGATCAAAAACTAGGAGATAAATTAATGTTAAATAAATTAAAAGGATCCAATATTAATGTAGAATCGATTATAAACAAAACATTTAATTATGTTGAAAGTAAATTAGGTGATTATCCATTTAAAAAAATAATTTTATCAAAACATAATCAATCTAGAAAACCTATTTATGGAATTAATAATATTCCTAATATAATAAACCCTTTTGACGAGTCTTTTCTGTTTGAGTTTAATTTCTTGAAGCTTATTTTAACATCTTACTTAAGTGAAACTTTATCAATTCATATTAGAAAAAATTATTGGGAGAATGAAGGGATTGTAACCTATTTGCTAATAGATTATATTGAGAATTATTATCCAAATTTAAAATTAATTGGAAAATACTCAGAGTTGTCAATTATAAAAAATAGAATTTTTTCTGAATATAATTTTAATGAGCAATATCGATTGTTTGAGAACATCATTTCAAGTAGAAACATCAATCAACCAGTATTAACATCTTTGGATTCTTTAACTAGAATTAATCAAAAAATAATCAATCCTTACAAAACTGGCTTAGGATTCCAGATGTTAAGCCAATATTTAGGAATTGATTCTGTTAATTTATCTATAAAAGAGTACGTTAGGTTAAATAGTCTTAATAACATAAACTATGTGAGTTTAAAAGAGCTCTTTAAACTACAAAACAATAGTTCAAAGTGGTTTTTCAATGATTATTTGAAAAGTAAAACAAAAGGAGATTATTCTATCAAAAAAATTAGTTCAAATAAATCATTGAGCACTTACAAAATTTCAAAATCTAATGAAATCATAAACTTTCCTACAAAATTATCTTTCACAGAAAATAATAAAATAATAGATGAAAAATGGTTAATGTTTAAAAATAATGATACTATAATTTCATTTAAATACGTTCCTAATGCTTTTATAGAAATAAATAAAAATAAATTTGTTTCTGAGAAAAGTTATAAAAACAATATCTCATCTTTTGATAAATTTAAAAAACCAATAAAATTTGTTTTGTTTAATGATTTTGATAATCCCAAAAAAAATCAAATATATTATATGCCATTGGTAAATTATAACCTATATGATGGATTAATGCCTGGAATTCGTTTGTCTAATGCCACACCAATATTTAAACCCTTTACTTACAAGATTTCACCATACTTTTCTTCAAAACAAAATAAGGTATTAGGTAAATTAAATTTTAAATTCTTTAAATACCATACTAATAGAAAACTTTTTAGTAGTCAGTATTTTCTTGGTGCTTCTACTTTTCATTACAAAGAAGAGTTATCATATACTACTTTCAGTCCTTCTTTAACATTAACATTTAGAGAAAAAGATTTAAGGTCAAATCGTAGACAATTTGTTAATATAAGGTATATAAGTGTTTACAGAGAAGAAAATAATAATCAAAAAGAAAATCCAAATTATAATATATTTAATGCAAAATATATATTTTCAAATACTAATGGTGTAAAAGGATTAACATTTACAGCAAACCTTCAGCAAAGTAAAAATTTTTTAAAGAACACTTTTACTTTAAAGTTCAGAAAATACTATAAAAATAATCGACAATACAATTTACGCTTGTTTCTAGGGAAATTCTTATACAATTCAACATTAGATGATTATTATAGTTTTTCAACCTTCAGATCAAAAGACTATATGTATAATTATAATTTGATTGGAAGGTCTGAGTCAACAGGGCTTTTTAGTCAACAGTATATAGGTTCAGAGGGTGCATTGAAATCTAAAGTTTCTCCTGCTTATGCAAATGATATGATGTTATCTTTAAACACAGGAATTACATTATGGCAATGGGTGGAGGCTTATTCAGATTATGCCATTATTAAAAATGAAAATGAAAAATCCAAATTTGTATTTGATTCAGGAATTAGATTAAATTTATTAACTGACTACTTTGAGTTGTTTTTCCCAATCTATTCTAGTTTAGGAAACGAAACAACTCATTCTAACTATTTAGAAAAAATAAGATTTAAATTAACTTTTAGTCCAAAAACAATTTCAGGCTTAATTTCTAGAAGGTGGTTTTAATATCTAAATAGGAAAAATCTTCCATTTTATGTAAATTTGCATTTCTTTTAAAAAAACATGAAAGACAACCTAGATCTTAAAAAAGATATATCTTTTGAATCTTTTCAGAAACAAATTTTAGAAGATTATAAAACAATTGTTTTAAGTCGTGAAGCCAGTTTGTTAGGAAGAAGAGAGGTTTTAAGTGGAAAAGCAAAATTCGGAATATTTGGTGATGGAAAAGAATTGCCTCAAATTGCTATGGCTAAAGTTTTTCAAAATGGTGATTTCAGATCTGGATATTATAGGGACCAGACCTTTATGATGTCAATCAATGAATTATCACCAAAACAACTTTTTGCAGGTTTATACGCTAATACTGATATAAATGAAGAGCCTATGTCAGCAGGAAGACAAATGGGGGCTCATTTTAACACAGTAAGTTTAAATGAAGATGGAACATGGAAAGATCTTGTTAATCAAAAAAATTCAAGCTCTGATGTGTCTTGTACTGGGGCTCAAATGCCCAGATTATTAGGTTTAGCTCAAGCATCTAAATTATATAGAAAATTAAATTTTAAAAATTCTAATAAATTCTCTAAAAATGGAAATGAAATTGCTTGGGGAACTATAGGTAATGCTAGTACAAGCGAAGGTGTATTTTTTGAAGTTCTAAATGCAGCTGGTGTTCATCAAGTTCCAATGGTAATCAGTATCTGGGATGACGATTATGGTATTTCAGTAGAGAACAAAGATCAAACCATAAAACAAAGTATTTCTGAAGCTTTGTTAGGTTTTAAAAGAACTGATAAAAAATTAGGTTTTGAAATCCTTATTGTTAATGGCTGGGATTACCCGGAATTAATCAATACTTATCAAAAGGCTAATGATATTGCAAGAGATAATCATGTTCCGGTTATAATACATGTTAAAGAGCTTACACAACCATTAGGTCACTCATCTTCAGGGTCACATGAAAGGTATAAGTCTAAAGATCGACTTGCGTGGGAAAAAGAAAATGATTGTAATTTAAAAATGAGAAAATGGATTCTTGATAATGGTATTTCTAATGAATTATCACTTTTAGAGATTGAGAAAACATGTAAAGAAGATGTTAAAATTGCAAAATTTGAAGCTTGGAAAATTTATCTGGATCCCATTATAAATGATAGGATAAAATTGATAGGTTATTTGAACAAAATATGCTTTAATTTTCCAAATTTAGATCTTCAAAATTTAATTTTAGAATTAAATAACATAAAAGAACCAAATAACAAAGATTTATTATCTGTAGCTAGGAAGTTCTTGAGGTTATTAAGAAGATCAAAAAATAACAATATTGAGCTATTAAAAAAATGGGTCAAAGAATTTTCTCAATTGCAAAAAGAAAAGTATAATACAAAACTATACAACGAATATTCCACAAGTTATAACAATGTTAAGGAAGTAAAACCATTGTATAATGACTCTAATAAGATTGATGGGCGTCTAATAATTAGAAATAATTTTGATAAACTATTAAATAAGTATGATAACCTTTTGATTTTTGGGGAAGATAGTGGTAAGATTGGAGATGTGAACCAGGGACTTGAAGGATTACAAGATATTCATGGTGTTGATAGAGTTTCAGACAGAGGAATAAGAGAAGCTTCAATTATAGGTGAAGGAATAGGTTTAGCTTTGAGAGGATTTCGTCCAATTGCTGAAATTCAATACTTAGATTATTTATTATATGGTCTTCAGATTCTCAGTGATGATTTAGCAACCCTACATTATAGAACCTTTGGAAGGCAAATAGCCCCACTTATAATTAGGACTAGAGGGCATCGCCTTGAGGGAATATGGCATTCTGGATCTCCAATGGGTTCTTTATTATCTACTCTAAGAGGTATATTGATTTTAGTACCAAGGAATATGGTACAAGCAAGCGGAATGTACAATACACTTCTTAAATGTCAAGATCCTGCTGTAATAATTGAATCTCTTAACGGATATAGATTAAAAGAAGCAGAGCCAATAAACCTTTCAGAATTTACAATTCCTCTTGGAGTTGTTGAAAAGCTTAATACGGGAACTGATATAACAATTGTTTCTTATGGTTCAACTTTAAGGTTAGTAGAAAGAGCTGCTATAGAATTAGGGTCTTTAGAAATTAGTTGTGAAGTTATAGATGTGCAAACTTTAATACCGTTTGATAAGAACAAAGACATTTTAGAGAGTGTAAAAAAAACAAATAAGTTGTTAATTGTTGATGAAGATGTTCCTGGGGGAGCTTCTTCATATATATTACAAAAAGTATTACAAGAACAAGATGCTTTTAAATACCTAGATAGTAAACCTATAACTTTGACATCAAAGTCTCATAGGCCAGCTTATGGAACAGATGGAGATTATTTTTCAAAACCCTCAGTTGATGACATAATCGAAACTACTTATGAATTAATGAATGAGTACAATCCCAATAAATATCCTAAAATAAACTAATTCATTATTTGAATTAAAAGTTGCCTTAAAATATCTTTTTCAGAAGAATTACTCCCCCCTACTCCTTTACTTTTTAAATCACAATCTTTGATCAAACTGATTATTTTACTTATTTTTTTCATGGAATATAATTTAGATGCAATAATATAGTCTTTTACAAAAAATCTATTAATTCCCAAAATAGATGAAATATTATTGTCGGATTTATTGTTCAAGCTATGATATTGGAAAATTTGAATAAAATAGTTGAATAAAGAAGATAAAGTTAACTGTATAGGGTGTTGCTTGGAATTAGATGAAAGATAATAACTAATAGCTAAAGCCTTTGTTAAGTTTCCAGAACCAACAGCATTTCTTAGTTCAAAAATATTATAATCTTTACTTATTCCAATATTGTCTTGGATGTGCTGAGGTGAAATCTCTACATCTTTATTAGAACAAATGATTTTAAGTTTTTTTAGCTGATTAGTGATTTTATTTAAATCATTTCCTAAATAATCAACTAACATGTGGCAAGCTTTTAGACTGATTGAATAATTGTCAGATTTTAAATAATTACTAATCCAATCAGCAACTTTATTTTCATAAAGTTTCTTACATTCTAAAATAACGCCAAATTTTTGTACACTTTTAAATAATTTTTTTCTTTTATCTAGAGTTTTATTTCTAAAATTAAATATCAAAACTGTACTCAGCATAGGGTTTAACATATAGTCAGAAAGCTGTTCTATTTTTCTTGATAAATCTTGACCTTCTTTAACTATTATTACTTGGTATTTACTCATCATTGGATATCTCTTACAACATGAGATGATTTCATCTATAGATGTTTCTTTTGCATATAAAATTGTTTGATTAAAACTTTTTGCCTCTTCTTCTAATATGCTTTTCTCAAGTATATCTGAAATTAGATCAATGTAATAGGTTTCTTCCCCCATTAAAAAATATATAGGTGAGTAAACTTTATTCTTTATTTTAGATATTGTGCTATTAATTTCTTGTAAATTCATTAATAGTAAATAATTATGTTAAAACTAAATTTTCCAAGATTTGAATTTAAGCTAAAAACAAGAGATAATAAAACTTTTATCTTTGATATTTTGAGAAAAAAATTAATTTTATTAACCCCAGAAGAATGGGTTAGACAGCATGTTATTCATTTTTTAGTTTCAAAAAAAAACATTTCTATTACTCTTATTGGTATAGAAAAAAAGATTGTAATTAATAAAATGACAAAACGATTTGATTTAGTTGTTTTTGATAATAATGGAAAATCAAAGTTACTTATTGAATGTAAAGCTCCCTCTGTTAAAGTTGATAAAAAAGTTTTTGATCAAACTGCTATTTACAATAAAGAATTGGACTCAGAATACCTTATGATTACTAATGGTTTGTCTCATCTATATTTTAGATCGTTAAATAATTCTAAAAGCTATACTTTTATAAAAGATTTTCCACTTTAATGAAAATAGCTATCGTAATCCTAAATTGGAATGGAATTAAACTTTTAAAAGAGTTTTTACCTAGTGTTGTAAGTTATTCTGATGATAATCCAATTTATATAATAGACAACAAGTCAGACGACTTATCCGTTGATTTTATCAAAAAAAATTATCCTGATATAAATTTAATTTTAAATTCTAAAAATTTTGGATACGCTAAAGGCTATAATGAAGGTTTAAAGCAAGTAAAAGAGGAAGTTTATTGTTTGTTAAACAATGATGTTGAGGTTACTAAAGGGTGGTTAGTTCCGATTACAAATGAATTTGAATCAGACAAATCTTTAGTTGTTATTCAACCTAAGATTTTAGATTATAAAAACAAAAACAAATTCGAATATGCTGGTGCTGCGGGTGGGTTTATAGACTATTATGGTTACCCATATTGTAGAGGTCGAATTTTTGATGCAGTCGAAAATGACAATGGACAATATGATCAAGATGTTGATATTTTTTGGGCTTCAGGAGCCAGTTTTTTTATTAAAAGAGAAATGTTTAAAAAATTAAAAGGATTCGACGAAAATTTTTATAGTCACATGGAAGAGATTGATCTTTGTTGGAGAATAACAAATTTTAATCCAAATTTAAAGAAAAAATTTATTTACAAAAGTGTTGTTTATCATTTAGGAGGAGGTTCACTTAACTATAACGATCCTAAAAAGCTTTTTTACAATATTAGGAATCACTATTACATGGTGACTAAAAATATAAACACCTCTAATTTATCCTATTTTTTTGGATTGTCAAGATTGTCCATTATTGGCCAAATAAATATGTATCTATTATTTTATTATTTAATTACTTTTAAGTTTAAATTTATACGGATATTGTTTAAATTATTTAATTCTTCAGAATTTACTAAACAACATCGTAAATATTTTTATTTAAGTAAAAACAATAATACTCCTAAATACTACGTTATTAAGTCAATTATATACAATTATTTAATTCTTAAAAAAAGAAAATATTCAGAGTTAAATAAGAGTTAAATTAACTCAGTAGAACAAAAAATTTACTAAATTTGAATTTTAATTATTAAAAACCTAAACATGAAAAAAATCTTTTTATTGATACTAACTGTATCTTTTATGCTTCCGTCTTGTATTTCTCAAAAGAAGTACGCAGCTTTAGAAGCTGTTAATCAGCAAAGTAAAGACTTGCTAAACTCCGCTACTTTAAAGCTTAACACTTGTATAGATGACAAAGCGACAGCTGAGGCTGATCTTAAATCTCTTAAAGAACAAGTTGCTTTTTTAAAGAATAATAATGAGGATCTGATAAATAATATGGGAAACCTTACTACTTTATCTCAAAAAGGTGCTGAAAATTTAGAAAAATCTCTAGAGAGTATGAAAGAGAAAGATTTAAAAATAACAGTCATGAGAGATGCTGTTACAAGAAGAGATTCTGTAACTCTAGCTTTAGTTACTAGTTTAAAAGGAAACTTCATAGATTTCAATGATAAGGACATAGAAGTGAATGTTGAAAAAGGAGTAGTATTTATATCTATTTCAGATAAATTATTATTCAATAGTGGAAGTTATGTTGTTTCTGAGCGTGCTAAAGAAGTTCTTGGAAAAGTTGCTAAAGTAGTTTTGGATAAGCCCGAAATTGAATTTCTTGTTGAGGGACACACTGATAATCAATCAATTCAAAATGATGCATTGATTGACAATTGGGATTTAAGTGTTAAACGTGCTACATCAGTAGTAAGAGTTTTACAAAATGATTTTGGAGTTCAGCCAGAAAGAATGACAGCTGCAGGTAGAAGTTTTTACGTTCCTATTGCTGATAATGATACTGCTGAAAATAGATCTAAAAATAGAAGAACAAGAATTGTAGTTCTTCCTAAGCTTGACCAATTCTATGAATTGATAGAGCAAGGGATGAAAGGAGGATCTAATTAAAATAACAAATTAAGAATATTAAAATAGACACACTTTGTTAAGGTGTGTCTATTTTTTTATAAATCTTTTAAGTCTAAATATTTCTTTTAAGCTATTAAATACCCGATTAAATAGACGATATTTGCACACTTAATTAAAAAAATGGGTAATTTTAAAGATTTAGGAGTAAATAAAGGGCTATTATTGGCCATTGAAGAAATAGGATTTACTGAGCCAACGGCTGTTCAAGAGCAAACAATTCCATATTTACTAAAAGGAAAAAAAGATTTAATAGCTCTAGCACAAACTGGAACAGGAAAAACTGCTGCCTTTGGACTTCCTTGTATACAACAGGTGGACCCAAAAATAAAGCATGTTCAAACTATTATACTCTGCCCTACTCGTGAATTATGTATTCAGATATCTAAAGATTTATTGAAATATGCAAAATATTTAGATTACGTTAAGATTGTAGCTGTTTATGGAGGAACAAGTATTGATAATCAAATAAGATCTATAAAAAGAGGTGTTCAAATAGTTGTAGGAACACCAGGAAGAACTAAAGATTTAATCAAAAGAAGAGTTTTAAAGCTAGATATAGTTAATAAAGTTGTCTTGGATGAAGCAGATGAAATGCTAAGTATGGGCTTCAAAGAAGATCTAAGTTATATACTGGACACTACTTCCGAAAATAGACAAACCATGTTGTTTTCAGCGACAATGTCTAGAGAAGTTAGATCTATTTCTAAAAAATTCATGAAAGATGCAGAAGAAATTACCGTTGAAAAATTAAATTCTGGAGCTAAAAATGTTGAACATCATGTTTACAATGTAAACTCTAGAGATAAATATGATACATTAAAAAGGATTGCTGATTTTAATCCAGATATTTATGGAATTGTTTTCTGTAGAACTAGAAGGGAAACTCAAGACATCGCAAATAAGTTCATGAATGATGGTTATAATGCCGATGCTATTCATGGTGAATTATCTCAAGGGCAAAGGGATGAAGTAATGTCCAAGTTTAGAGATAAGTCATTGCAAATTTTAATTGCGACCGATGTAGCAGCAAGAGGACTTGATGTTGATAGTTTGACTCATGTAATCAACTACTCTCTTCCTGATGATCCTGAAGTTTATACTCATAGAAGTGGTCGTACTGGAAGAGCAGGTAAAAATGGAATTTCAATAGCTATTTCAAACTCTAGAGAAGGAAGGAAATTAAAATCAATTGAAAATAAATCTCAAATCAACTTTATTAGACAAGAGGTTCCATCAGGTAAAGAAATATGTTCAAAGCAACTACTTAAATTAATCGAAAAAATTCAAAAAGTAAAAGTGGATGAAAAGCAAATTGAACCTTTTTTACCAGATATCTATTCAAAACTAGAATCATTGTCTAGAGAAGATTTAATAAAACACTTCGTTTCAGCAGAATTTAATAAATTTTTAGATTATTATAATAAATCTAAAGATGTAAAAAGTGAAAGCAAGAGTGATAGAAGAAATGATGATAGAAGAAGCGATGACAGAAAACCTTTTAGAGAAAGATCTAAAAATAGTAACGACTTATCTAATTTATCAATTAATATTGGGAGAACGAATGGAGTTACCCCTATTGAATTAATTTCATTAATAAATAGAATAATAAAATCTAATGAAATTGAAATTGGAGCTATCGACATTAGAGAGTCTTACAGTATTTTCGAAATTGATATTAAAGCTGAAAATGATCTTATAAAAAAGGGGCCAAAAATTGATTTTAACGGAGTAAGTTTAGATATAAAAAAATCTAAAGAAAAAATTGAAAGAAAATTTCAAAGGGATAAAAAAAATAAATCTAATTTTAGAAGTAAAAGAAGTAGTGGTGGTTCTCAAAGAGATTTTAAAGGAAGATCAGATAGAAGAAGTAAAAGTAAAGGTAGATACAATAACTAATTTGATGTTATTTCGTATTTAGCAAATTTTAATAATATTTTTTTTATTCCACTAGTATCAAATTTTACTTCTGCTTTTTTATCAAATCCTATACCTTCAGTTTCAATTACTTCACCTTTACCAAATCTATTGTGAATTATATAGTCACCTATTTTTAAATCTTTAAAACCTTCTATATTTCCTGAAATATTCTCAGTAACAAGTTTCTTTTTACCTAATGGTTTGAGATTGCTTTTTTTCTCTGGTTTTTTAAATCTTAATGAATTTGAAGAACTGCTAGTTTGAAACAATGACTTAGATTTTGAAAAATTATGATTAGTATAATTACTATCTATTTCATTAATGAATCTACTAGGTTCACAGTCATTTAATTTACCCCACCTATATCTTGTTTTTGCGTATGTAAGAGTTATTTTTTTTTCAGCTCTAGTTAAAGCTACATAAAACAATCTTCTTTCTTCTTCTAAATCAGACCTTGTAGTCGAACTTAAAGCTGATGGAAAAAGATCTTCTTCCAATCCTACTATATAAACATGAGGAAATTCTAACCCTTTAGCAAGGTGAATGGTCATTAATGAAACTTTTTTTTGTGTTTCATTTTTATCTTTGTCTAGTTCAGAAATTAATGCAACATCTTCTAAAAACTCACTTAAAGAACCCTCTGAATTTATAACATCCTCTT